>Ga0209066_10000112_pt1 | contig 116950 bp, 109 predicted proteins | sample All_14_2_FD_187198 | JGI IMG/M metagenome (GOLD analysis project Ga0209066, IMG submission 187198) | Freshwater microbial communities in response to fracking from Pennsylvania, USA - Allegheny Zone_MetaG_DW_15 (SPAdes) (version 2) ...
GGCGGCGACGCGGAGAAGCGGTAAAAAGGCTCATCGGAATATCCTTTACAAATCTGCCTTGGTTTTAGAGAATTCAGCGCACTTACGCAAAGGAAAATCTTAACATGACCAGCCTTGATCCCCGCGAAACCGCCTTCGAGAACAAATATGCCCACGATCAGGAGACCTTATTCCGCATAGAATCAAAGGCCAGCAAACTATTGGGCCTGTGGGCCGCACAGGAAATGGGGCTTACAGGCGCAGACGCCGATGCCTACGCAGGCACGGTTGTGGCCTCTAACCTCAAGGAAGCGGGCGTTGGTGACGTGATTGCCAAGGTATCAGCCGATATGGCTGCCAAATCACGCGATACATCGGCCATTCCCGCCATGATGACCCGTTTTTTGAAAGACGCGGAAGCGCAAATCAAAACCGCGTAAAGCCCAGCATTTCCACCATTAAAAAAGCACGCCCCTACAAAGGTCGTGCTTTTTTTAACGCTACTGATTGAACCGCCCGTCCAACTCACCCGAGGCTTTGAACAACCTCATGTATGTAGTCAGTAAAAGAACGCTATCATCGCGTTTGCCACATTTCCAACAAGATTCTGCATCGCTTGTGGATATTTTTTTGAATCTTGGTTTCTTACCATATTAATGCTTCGGGTTTTTCAAACTTGCCGAATCTTAAAGGCATTTTCTACTTGTAAAACAACCTCCAGACGTGACAAACAAAAGCGGTCGGAGAGGTTTTCATGAAATCAGTTGTAGTTGTATTCCCGGGCTCCAATCGCGAAAAGGACATGGCAGACGCCATCGAAAGGGCTTCAGGCCAGCGCCCGCGCCTTTTGTGGCACAAGGATACCGATATCGGTAAGCCTGACCTCATGGTCCTGCCCGGCGGTTTTTCGTATGGCGATTACTTACGCTGCGGCGCTATTGCCGCGCACTCCCCCGTCATGAAAGAAGTCATCAGGCTCGCCAACGCAGGCACGCCCTTGCTGGCTGTGTGCAACGGCTTCCAGATGCTGGTTGAAACAGGGCTGGTACCCGGTGCATTGCTGCGTAACGCATCACTCAAATTCATTTGCAAAACCGTTCACCTGCGCCTTGAAGCAGGCAGCGATACATTTACATCGGCCATGAAAACTGGCGACATGATGACGGTGCCTGTCGCCCACGGCGAAGGTAACTATGTGGTCGATGCCGACACGGTAAAATCGCTGAACGACAACGGACAAGTTGCCTTCCGCTACTGCGATGCGAATGGTCAGGGCGTAGTTGATATCAACGGTTCGACCGATGGCATTGCCGGTGTTTACAACAAAACAAAAACCATTCTGGGCATGATGCCCCACCCCGAAGACGCGACGGACCCCGACTTGGGCAACGCATCCGCACGCCCCTTCTTCGATGGTATTGCAAAGGTATTGAGGTAATGACGATGATGGCCAACACAGCACAAAAATTGCCCGAAAAATTCAAAGAACCGGAAGTAAGTGAAAAACTGGCAGCCGAGTTCGGTTTGAAAGGCGACGAATACAAACACGTTCTCGAAATTCTCGGCCGCGTTCCCACTTACACCGAACTGGGCATCTTCTCGGTCATGTGGTCCGAGCATTGCTCGTATAAATCATCGCGCCACTGGCTCGGCAAATTGCCGACCAAGGCCGCATGGGTTATTCAGGGCCCGGGCGAAGGTGCAGGCGTCATTGATATTGGTGACAATCAGGCCGCCATTTTTAAAATGGAATCGCATAACCACCCGTCATACATTGAGCCATACCAAGGTGCCGCGACAGGCGTCGGCGGTATTCTGCGTGACGTATTCACCATGGGCGCGCGCCCTGTGGCCAATTTGAACGCGCTGCGCTTTGGCGACCCGTCGCACCCAAAAACCCGCCAGCTGGTCGCTGGCGTTGTCAAAGGCATTGGCGACTACGGCAACTCGGTCGGCGTACCGACCGTGGGCGGCGAAACCAATTTCCACGCAGCCTATAACGGCAACATTCTTGTTAACGCCATGACGGTTGGCGTGGCCGAACAGGATAAAATTTTCTACTCGCGCGGGGCATCCGCAGGCCAGCCTGTTGTTTACGTTGGCTCCAAAACGGGGCGTGACGGTATTCACGGCGCCACCATGTCATCGGCTGAATTTACCGAAGGCTCGGAAGACCAGCGCCCGACCGTACAGGTCGGCGACCCGTTCACCGAAAAACTGCTGCTTGAAGCCTGCCTCGAATTGATGACGACCGATTGCATCGTGTCGCTGCAAGACATGGGCGCAGCAGGCCTCACTTCATCTGCCGTTGAAATTGCCGCCAAAGGCGAAATCGGCTTGGTGATGGACCTCGACAAAGTGCCTATGCGCGAAGCGGGCATGGTGCCTTACGAAATCATGCTCTCGGAATCGCAGGAACGCATGCTCGTGATTTTGAAGCCCGGCCGCGAAGCCGAGGCTAACAAGATCTTCGATAAATGGGACCTTGATTACGCAACCATCGGCCACACGGTTGAACGCCGCTACCTGACCCTCAATATGTATGGCCGTACATGGTGCGATATTCCAGTGCCGCCACTGGTTGATGAAGCACCGAAATATGTGCGGCCCACGGCACCGCTGGCAAAACCGGCAGCGCTTGATGCCGCGCATACGCAATTGCCTTCGGGCGGGCTTGCAGCAGCGCTCGATAAACTCATCGCCTGCCCTGATGTTGCATCGAAAAAATGGATCTACGAGCAATACGACCCGCTGGTCCGTGGTGAAACCAAATACGGCCCCGGCGCGTCCGATGCCGCTGTCGTGCGCCTTGAAAAATCGCAAAAGGCGCTCGTCATGTCGTCCGACTGTACGCCACGCTATGTGCAGGCAAACGCGAAAGAAGGCGCCAAGCAGGCTGTCGCGGAAAGCTGGCGCAACATCACGGCCACGGGCGGTTTGCCGCTGGCCATTACCAACAACCTCAATTTCGGCAACCCCGAAAAACCTGAAATCATGGGCCAGTTTGCCGATGCTATTGAGGGCATGCGCGAAGCCTGTCTGGCGCTCGACTACCCTGTCGTCTCCGGCAACGTGTCGCTCTATAACGAAACCAACGGCAAAGCCATTTTGCCAACGCCAGTGATTGGCGGCGTGGGCCTGATGAAAGACGCCCGCAAAGCCATGGGCCTTGCCATCAAGCCGAATGGCGATACGCTTGTGCTGATTGGCGGCGCTGGCACGCATTTGGGCCAGTCGCTTTTCGTACGTGAAATCCACGGCGCTGAAACAGGCGATGCCCCGAATGTTGATCTGGCCGTTGAACGCCGCAATGGTGATTTCATCCGTAGCCTGATTAGCGACAGCATGCTCACCGCCTGCCACGACATCAGCGATGGTGGCCTGCTGGTGGCCATTGCCGAAATGGGCATGGCTGGCAATTGCGGGGCTGACCTTGAAAAAGCCGACCACGCATCCGATGCCGCTTTCTGGTTCAGTGAAGATCAAGGCCGCTATGTGGTAGCCACCAGCGACCCGTCAAAAGTCGTGAAGCTGGCTGAAGCCGCGGGCGTGCCCGCACTTGTAATCGGCACCACCATCCCCGACCGTCTTGTTTTCCAGGGCGGCAGCGCAAATATCTCTGGTCTGGTCGCCAAAAATGAAAACTGGCTGCCTGATTACATGGCAGGCAAAGGCTAAACAAATGGCGATGGACGCATCCGAAATCGAACGCATGATCCGCGCGGGCATCCCCGGCGCTGACGTACGTATCGAGGATTTACGCGGTGATGGCGACCATTACGCCGCCATCGTGACGGCTGGCGCGTTCGTGGGCAAAAGCCGCGTCATGCAGCACCGCATGGTGCAGGATGCCCTGCAAGGCAAACTGGGCACCGACCTGCATGCCCTGCAAATCCATACCCGCACACCCGATAATACCGACAAAGGAACCATCCAATGACCGCCCCTGTTTTTGACCGCATCAAAAAAGACCTCGCTGAAAATGACGTTGTTTTGTACATGAAGGGCACGCCCGTTTTCCCGCAATGCGGCTTCTCGGCAGCGGTTGTACAAATCCTCTCTATTCTGCAGGTGCCTTTTAAAGGCGTTGATATTTTGCCGGATGCCGAACTGCGTCAAGGCATCAAGGACTTCACAAACTGGCCGACCATCCCGCAATTATACGTGAAGGGTGAATTTGTCGGCGGTTGCGACATCGTGCGCGAAATGTACGAAAGCAACGAACTGCAGGCCATGCTGAAAGAAAAAGGCATCACCTTCCGCGACCAGAGCGCCGCATAATTAGCCGATAGGCGTTAAGGCAAACTTCTTCCCGTCAGCGCGGACCAAACCGCCGCTTGCCCTGTCTGCATAAAGCGGCAACGCTTTTGCGGGGTTATCGCGCAGCATCTGCCAGCCCACAACCGGCGGGCTGTAAGCCGTGACCGATGTATAACCCGTTAAAACCTGTTCGCGGCCCACGGGTGTGTAATACGGCGTATCAATTTTGGTAGCGCTGCAGAACCCGTGCTTGAGACCACATGTTTCGGCATCGAAATACGAAACCCCTGTGCCCGGTGCATCAACAACCCTGAGCGCGGTATTCAAAGCCGTCACGCAATCCTGCTTCTGAATACGCGCAGCCATACATTGCCCGATGGATGTAAATTTGGCGCTGGCACCGTGGTCAATCGCATAGGCTGGTAATTCACTGGCCTGCATATGGGCGCTGAACAACAAGGATACGGCAGCAATACCAACAGAACCACCAGCAATAGCGACACCGCGAAATACGTCTTTAAAGTTGGTAAGGCGCATGTATCTCTCCATCCATGGTTTTTCTAACCATAAGAAGCAGGCGCAATACTGTCAAATTCAGGGCTATCAAACTCAGGCAAGCGCTGGGTAATCCGTATAGCCTGCAGCACCACCTTTATAAAAGCTGGCAACATCCGGCGTATTCAGCGCGCTGTTGTTTTTGATGCGCGCAGGCAAATCGGGGTTCGCCAAAAACTTGGTGCCAAAGGCTACAGCATCAGCAGCACCGCTCTCTATCGCTTCCGCAGCCGTTTTGCCATCATACCCTTCATTGACAATCAGGGTGTTCTTGAACGCCTTGCGCATGGATGACAGCGCAATATCGGCACCCACAGGTTCTTTCACATGCATGTATGCCAAGCCAAATGCATCAAGCACTTCGGCCGCGCGTGTAAACGTGGCTTTGGGGTCGCTGTCATGCATCGACTGCACACCGTTCGCCGTTGAAAGACGAATACCCGTGCGCGCAGCGCCCACTGCCGCCACAACGGCCTGCGTTACTTCCTGCATGAAGCGCATCCGGTTATCGATGCTGCCGCCGTAAGCGTCCGTGCGGTGGTTAGTGCCATCACGCAAAAACTGGTCAATCAGGTAGCCATTGGCCGCATGGATCTCGACACCGTCAAAACCCGCAGCAATAGCGCGTTTGGCGCTGGCCGCATAATCGGCGACGGTCTGCTTGATTTCATCAACCGTCAGCGCGCGCGGCACCTCGTATGGTTTATGGACTGAACGATGTTCGGCATCAGCCGCAATAGCCGATGCCGATACAGGCTGCTGGCCGATAAGGTCCGAATGGCTGAGGCGACCCATATGCCACAACTGCAAAACAATAAGGCCACCAGCCTTGTGCACAGCATCCGTGACAAGCTTCCAGGCTTCCTGCTGTTCGTCGTTATACATGGCGGGGGCACCTTTCCACCCGTAGCCGATTTCCGAAATGGCGGTCGCTTCTGAAATAATCAGCCCAGCGCTGGCACGTTGGGCATAGTAATCGGCCATCATCATATTGGGGATACGGCTGTCGCCCGCACGACTGCGCGTTAGCGGTGCCATTACGATACGGTTTTTCAGCTTAAAAGCACCAGCGACCAATGGGTCAAACAACGTCGTCATCTCTATTCTATCCTCTGGGCAAAGTCTGGTTACGGTTGACCTCGACACACAGGGTAAGCCCGAATGCGAATAGCATTGAAATCATGGCCGTCCCCCCGTACGAGATCAGGGGCAGCGGCTCACCCACCACGGGCATCAAGCCTGTCACCATCCCGATATTGATGACGATGTAGATAGCGTAGTTTGTGATCAAGCCAAGGGCCAGCAAACGGCCAAAAGGGTTGCGTGAACGAAATGCAATCCGATACCCCTGCCAGAAAATGAAGCTGAACAGCCCCAGCAAGACAATACCGCCGATAAAACCCCATTCCTCGGCAATCAGGGTAAAAATAAAGTCGGTATGTTTTTCAGGCAGGAAGTTCAAATGCGCCTGGCTGCCCTGCAAGAACCCCTTGCCGTGTAATCCCCCTGAACCAATGGCGATTTTGGACTGTGTAATGTGGTACCCAGCCCCCAAAGGGTCGCTTTCAGGGTTCAAGAACGTGAGCACGCGTTTTTTCTGATAATCATGCAAAAAATGGTATGCCACTGGCACGATAGCCGCGAGTGACCCAAGGCCGCCGGCAAACAGCCACCAAGGCGCCCCACCGATAAACACCATGGCAGTGGCGATCATAACAATCATCAATGCGGTACCAAGGTCAGGCTGGATAACAATAAGCGCCACAGGCACCAATGTTAAAATAGCGGGCAACAACAATGACTTTAAATGTTTGGGCCCCTCTGGTGGCTGGTCGTGGTAATACCGCGCAAGCGCAAGCACCACGGCCACCTTGGTGAGGTCCGACGGTTGCAGGTTGAATGCACCAAGGTTGAGCCAGCGCTGCGCGCCCATACCAATCACGCCCATCACTTCAACAAGCACCAAAAGCGCCACGCAAAAAAACCAGAACGGGTAAGCCAGTCGGTAAACCCATTTGAGGTCAACCACCGCCACGAACAACATACCGAAGAGGCCAACCGAAAATCGCATGATCTGCTGTTCGGCCCACGGGTCCCAGCTACCGCCGGCTGCTGAATACAATGCACCAAACCCCACGCAGGCCAATACAATCACAGCCACAACAAGCGGGTACGGTATCAAAGCTACGCGCCCGATAAGGCCCGAACGGCGCGCATCCTTGCGTAAGGTAATTGGCCCTTCACGTCCAATCATACTGTGCGCCCACCCTTTTTAGGTTCAGGTTTGAAAATGGGCTTGTCACCCGGCGCCATATCCTGCACGGCTTCAAGCACATCACGCGCAATCGGCACAGCAGCGCCCGATGCACCGCCATGCTCAACCACCACGCATGTCACATAACGGGGCGCATGCGCGGGCGCATAGCCCACAAACAAACCGTGATGTCGGTATTTCCAAGGCTGGTCATCCTGCGGGATCATACCCTCGTTGCGTTGCTGCATCGTAATGCGCTTGACCTGCGCCGTACCGGTTTTACCGCCCATCGCCTTGGTTTCATCTTTAATGGCAAAGGCATGCGCCGTGCCCTGAGGGTCAGCCACCACTGAATCCATACCAAGCTTGATCATATCCAGATGCTCGGGCAGGATGCCCATCGAAGGCCAGTCACGCACAAGGTTGGGCGACATGTTTTCGCCCTGCCGCGCAACCATCCAAGGCTTCACGGCCTTGCCGCCATTAACAAGACGCGCCGTCATCACGGCCAGTTGCAGCGGGCTTGCCAACGTATAACCCTGCCCGATACTGGCCACGATCGTTTCGCCCGGCTCCCACTTCTTTTTATATGATTTCAGCTTCCATGCCTGGTCAGGCATCACGCCTTTACGTTCTTCAGGCAACTCAATACCCAAAGCCTGACCAAGACCCAGACGACGGCCCATGGCTGCAATGCGGTCAATGCCGATATCACGCGCAAGGCTATAGAAAAACACGTCGCAGCTTTGTGCCAGCGCACCTGTTAAATCGACACTTCCATGCCCGCCCTTTTTCCAGCAATGGAAAACATGGTTGCCAACATCGTAATGGCCGGGGCAAAAACATTTGGTGGTTGATGTTAAAACGCCCGCATCAAGCCCTGCCAGCGCCGTCACCATTTTGAAAGTCGAGCCCGGCGGGTACACACCGCCTGCCGCCTTGTTGTTGAGGGGGTGCGTCTCGTCATTCATCAGCGTATCCCACACATCTTGCGGAATGCTGGTCGTGAATAAATTGGGGTCGAAAGACGGGCTGGATGCCAATGCATACACAGCGCCCGTATGCGCGTCCATCACCACGGCTGATGCGCTTTTTTCAGTGCCAAGGCATTCCTGCACCTTTTTTTGCAATTCTAGATCAATACTTAAAACAAGATCTTCACCCGGCACACCATCATCGCGTTCCAGCTCACGCACCATACGGCCCGCCACGTTGACTTCAATGCGGCTGCTGCCGGCCATGCCGCGCAACGGTTCCTCGAATGCTTTTTCAAGGCCCGTTTTACCAACTCTGAAACCGGGCAGGCTTAAAACCGGGTCGCCTGTCTGGTCGCTTTTCGCAACCGAGCCGACATAACCAATCATATGTGCGCTGGCCGGACCCTCTGGGTAAAAACGGCGCTGCCCCACATCAATGCTGATACCCGGCAGATCAGGCATATTGACTTCAATAGCCGCCACCTGCTCCCACGACAGATTGTCGATAATCTCAATCGGCAAAAAGCGCGGCTGCTGGCGCGAACGGGTTAGAACTGCATCCATTTCCGATGGTCGCAGCGGAAAAATGCGCGATAGTTTTTCAAGCGATGCCTGAATGTCATCGGTCTGTTCGGGCGTTATTTGAACACGAAAATCCTGTTCGTTGACAGCCAGCTTGTTGCCCATCCGATCAAGGATGATACCGCGTGAAGGCGCAATCAATTTCATGTTGATGCGGTTGTTTTCAGCCAGTGTTTTGAAATGCGAGGCCTCGGCCAGTTGCAGCCAACCAAGCCTAGCTGCCAGCGTCAGCACAAGCCCGCCCTTGATGCCGCCAAGCACAAGCGCACGCCGCGTAAATGAAATGATGCTTTGTTTATCGCTATCCATCAGTCCTGCAGGCTTTCATTCGTGCGGTCGGGCGAGATTAAACGCACACAGCCCTGCATCACAAGGGCCGTAAACGGGTAAAGCGCAGCCGAACATACAGCCGACACCAGCGCTGACACGGGTGAAAAGAAAGTGAAGTTAACACCCATCATTACAAGCCAGCGCAACAGCTCGGCACTCAGCGACACGAACATAAACGCGGCCCACTGCGTGGCAAATGGCTGGCTTAACAAATAACGGCGCTGGCGCATAATGATGAACGATGCAAATACCAGCAAAAAGGCATTGAGACCCAGAAAACCTGATACGAAATCAATGGATATGCCAAGCAGGAAAGCAAGCCATGCCGGGAAAAGCGATGGCCTGAAAACGCACCAGTAATAGAGCGGGTGAAATACCAGCAGCATACTGAGGGTCAGAATGGGCGAAAGCACAAAGGTCTGCATCGACATGAACCCCATAAAAAGGGTCAAAGCCACAGCAGGGATGGCACGGATGGCGGGTAAAACCTCAGCCATGGGGCGGGTCAGTTCGGTTCGGAGGAGTCGATCTCGGACGCGACGGAAGCTGCTGAGAATGTGGTATCACCCAGCAAAGGCTTGATGCCGTAGTCAACAACCTGCACATGTTGGCTGCGTTCAGGCGATGCATAAAGCGCGACCGATACGCTACCGTCAGCCTGCACAACCGCTTCGCCAACAGGAATACCGTAAGGGAACAAACCGCCAAGGCCTGATGTAATAACACGCTGGCCGTTTTCAATTTTGCTGTCAGCGGCCAAGTGGTCAAGCACAGGCATCGACTGGTTGGTACCGGCCAGAATGGCGCGGGCATTGCTGCCTTCAACCAGAACCGGTATGCGTGAATTGATATCCTGCAAAAGCAACACGCGCGCAGTACGCGTACCGGCTTCGATCACGCGGCCCAAAAGGCCTTCATGGCTGATAACGCCCTGACCTTTGAGAATACCGGCATCGCGCCCGCCTTCAACAACAAGGCTTTTGGCATAGGTGGATGAACCATCGGCAATAACGCGGGTGGTTACGAATTTCTTGGCCTGTTCGCTATCGACATTCAGCAAATCGCGAAGCGCCTTGTTTTCGGACTGCAGCATCAGGGCTGCCTGATACCATTCCTTCAGTTTTTCATTTTCGGCGCGCAGGGCATCGTTGTCTTGGCGCAGGAAAGCCCATTCAGCGAGTGAACCGATACGCGCGCGCATGGCATCAATTGGCTTCTGGGCCAGTTCGATGGCAGGGGCTGCCATATCGAAAGCATCTTGCTGCAGGCGGTCAAGGGTCGGGCGCGCCAGTAAATGGGCAGCCATCAGGCTGGCGGCTGTTGCCATCAAAAGCACAGGCAGGGAAATGCGCTTACGCAAAGCACCTGTGTTCGTCCCCTCAGGGGTTACATAGGCCGCATAGTTGATGTGATGGCTTGTCACAGATAAGCACCCAAGAACTTAATTTTCATCTGGAGGTTTAGGTGAAAAAGCGCAGCTTTACAAGGCGTTGCATCTCATTCCCGATAAATTGCCTGTGGATAAGCCATAGCCACCTTGAAACCCCGCCACCAGCAACACGCCTAGCCAGCCAAAGGCCTTTTACGGATTATGGCGAATTTGAGCCAGATGCTTAAAGTCTTTTAAACAAATTATAAATAAAATGAAGATGTGCTGACATGGTTATTCCACGCCAAAGGGGCTTATAGCCCTGCAACAATCCCCGTGCCTACGGCCCAGTGGCCGTTGGTGGTGGACCCAAGCGGACACCCTATTGCCAACCGCGCGCCAGCACCCACCGACAAGCTCGCCCGCAGAGGCATGGAATATCGCTTTTCAGGCACCAGCCCGGCCTTTGCGCCTGACGCCAGCCAAACGCCTGCACAGAATAAAGCACGGCGTATCGCCTTCGCCCTTGAAGACCAGCAGAATTTTGACAACCTGACCCGCGCCGTCTTTATTTTATCCCAGACCGATGACGGTCGCCGCCTGCTAGCCCGCGCCCGCGCACTTGATTTCTCATTTGAATTTGACCGTACAACCACCGATGCACGCGGGGCCGCCGGTCTGTGTGACTACGCAAACAAAAAAATCCCCCTGCATCCTGAGGCTACGCCCGAATTAATGGCACTGACCCTCAAGCACGAATTACAACATATGGACGACATTGCGTCCGGCGTAAGTTACGGCCTTGATGCCCCGCTGCACGACCAGATCAAAGCATCGCGCCTGCTTGAAGCATCCGCCCGCGCATCCGAAGCCGTACTGGCCTATCAGGCAACGCATATAGGGGCAGGCGCCCCCGCCAATGCGTGGCTGCCCGCCTCGCTTGCTACCGCCTTCCAAAACAAGCTACCTGCCATGGCAGGCGCCGCTACGCGCGCTGAACCTTTGGCAAGCCAGGGCGCATGGGGTGCATTTTTTGCAGCTGTCATGCCCGCTTTTATTCAGGAAGAAAAAACTATCGCCTTCTATGAGCGCGATGCCTTCGACAGCATTTTAAAAACACTGCCGCACAAGCCGCTTTCACAACTGGCACATGACCCCGTCTATGGTCCGCACACGCCTTATTATCGCGAAAAAATGCGTACCCTTTGCAAAGGTGCACCGCTTGATTTCACCTCACTCTATGAAAAAATAAGTTGCTGCGGGCAAAAAATAAAAGCTGGGGCTGACGCCACCAAACTTGAAAAAACATTCTATGGCCTAAGCCCAGCTAGCGCCGACGCGCTTCAAAAACTCAAAGACCACGCGCAAGCCGTATGGGTACAAACCATACCATTGCCAGACTTCGCAATGGCAGCTCTGCAACCCGCAGCCAAGCCGGGCGCGTTTCAAAAAATCAGAGCCGCTTTGTCGCGTAAAAAACCGGTACCGCAGGAAGTCAAAAAACAGGTGCCTGCCATCGCCGCTTACGTGCCCCCTGCCCGCATAGATGGCAGCACCTTGACCAATGGCATGAAAAGCCACGAACACACCACGCGCTTTTATGAGCGTTGCTTAAAAAAATTAAAAATGGGAGATGGCACATCGCTTGATGTAATCAATCTAGCTGTCGATGCCTATGTAAACGAAGCTGGCATTTCTTATAAGGCCAGCGTGTCTGATCTGGTCGAGGCAGGTTTCCGCGGGCCCATTGCAGCCATGCCATGCGAATACATCAACGATCTGCGCGAACGCATTTACTATGCCTCGCGCACAAGGTCACAGGTCGGTAGAAAAGACAACGCCTTCACCAGCACAGATAAAATATTGATGGACCATTGGAAAGCATTGGCCGTTAACGGCATCGACCCGGTAACAGGCGATCTTGCCGGCTGGATCGTCCGGTGCGACACCACCCGCATGAGTTACTACACCGAGATCGGCGCCTATTTCGAAGGCATAAAGCCTGCTACGCTCAAACTGGCACAGCAAGCACACTCGATTTAAAACAGAAAAACAGATTAGGCGGTTTTAAGCGCGCCGTTCAATACAGGGCGGTCTTCAAGCGCCTGACCTGTGCCCAAAGCTACGCAGGCCAGTGGGTCGTCAGCCACCGTCACAGGCAGGCCCGTGGCATAGCGTAAAACGTAATCGAGATTTTTAAGCAAAGCCCCCCCGCCCGTCATCACGATACCCTTATCAACAATATCGGCAGCCAGTTCAGGTGCAGTGTTTTCAAGCGCGGTTTTAACGGCTTCGACAATCTGGCTCACGGGTTCAGCCAAAGCTTCCGCCATCTGGCGTTCGGTCACGACAATTTCTTTCGGCACGCCGTTCATAAGATCGCGGCCTTTGATCTGCATTGTGCGACCATCGCCATCAGCCGGCGGGCATGCCGCACCGATTTCTTTTTTAATGCGCTCGGCGGTGCTTTCGCCAATCAGCAAATTATGCACGCGGCGGATATACGCGATAACAGCCTCATCCATTTTGTCGCCGCCAACACGGGCCGAACGGGCATAGACAATGCCGCCCAATGAAATAACGGCAACTTCCGTGGTACCGCCGCCAATATCAACGACCATTGAACCCGTAGGCTCCATCACGGGAAGGCCTGCGCCAATCGCAGCCGCCATCGGTTCCTCGATCAGCCACACCTTACGCGCGCCCGCGCTCTCGGCGCTTTCGATAATCGCTCGCTGCTCGACAGCCGTCGAACCTGAGGGCACGCAGATGATCATTTCAGGCGATACGAAAGAACGGCGGTTATGCACTTTGCGGATGAAATGCTTGATCATCGCCTCGGCCACTTCAAAATCGGCAATAACACCGTCGCGAAGCGGGCGAATGGCCTGAATGTTGCCGGGCGTGCGGCCCAGCATCAGTTTGGCTTCGTTACCGACAGCCAGAACCTGCTTGCGGCCATTGATGGTGGTGATAGCAACAACGGACGGTTCATTAAGCACAATGCCTTGATCGCGCACGTAAACGAGCGTGTTGGCCGTACCCAGATCCATTGCCATATCGGCAGAGACAAAGCTGAAAAGCTTTGAAAACATCAGCTTACCCGTCCAGATTCCAAAGAAGTTTGATGGAGGCACTCATAGCAAACAACCCACCCATATGCATTAGGAATCTTGGATCCATACATGACAATACGAAAACATTGGAAAATCCGCACAAAAGAAGAGCCGCGGACAATCGAGCCGCGGCCTATCTTGAAACCTTAATCAGACGAAAATTAGCCCTGACGCGCTTTGTAGCGTGGGTTTTCTTTGTCGATCACGTAAACGCGACCCTTGCGGCGTACAACGCGGCAGGTGCGGCTGCGCTTCTTGAGGCTTTTAAGTGAGTTTTTAACTTTCATGACAGTATTCCTTGTTTTCGGGCACCCGTTTAGCAGGTGCGTATGCGCCCTGTCAACATTCTTTACTTTATATGTACGGAAGGTACCATACCAAAATACAACACCGCACAGATTTTATGGTCATGAGCCTCTCCAACCGCACAAAACGGCAAATATTTGAACCCGGCGCATTGATTATGCGCCAGGGCGATATTGGAGAAAACGCCTACCTGATCGAGGAAGGTCAGGTCGAAATCTTCATTATAAACAACGGAAAAGAGCAGATTCTCGGCCACCGTGGCGCTGGTGCCATTGTAGGTGAAATGGCGATTGTCGATAACAAGGTGCGTACGGCCAACGTGCGCGCAATAGCCCCATCGACCCTTCTGGCCATCAGCCGCGAGGATTTCGGCCGCAGGTTAGCCCACGCCGACCCCGTCATGAAAATGGTCATGCAGGTGATTCTGGCCCGCTACCGCGCCGTATTACATGGCACCGAAGCCGCGCAATTATCGGCAGAGGAAGCTGAAAAAGAAGGCAATATCAGCGAGAAAGCCTTTGAAACCATACGGATGACGCATGATTTCCGTGAAGCCATTCTGGGCTACCAGCTGCGCCTCCATTACCAGCCTATCATCAATCTGCTGACCAATAAGGTCGTAGGCTTTGAAGCCCTGATGCGCTGGCACCACCCCGTTAAGGGCATGATAAGCCCCGCCGTGTTCATACCGCTGGCCGAAGATTCAGGCCTCATCGTCCATGCCAGCCGCTGGGCTCTGCGTGAAGGCGTCTATATGATGAACCGCCTGAAAACCGAACACGGGCTGGCCGAACCATGGTTTATCTCGCTCAATTTCACGGGCCTTGATCTGGCCGCCGAAGATTTTGCCGATAACGTAGCCGAGGCTCTACAGGGCACGGGAGTTCACCCCTCGCGCATCAAACTGGAAATCACCGAACGGATGCTGATTGATGACCCCGAAGGCGCTATCAGCACCTTGAAGCGCTGCCGCGATGCAGGGCTGACCGTAGCGCTGGATGATTTCGGTACCGGTTACTCGTCCCTCTCCTATCTCCACCGCTTCCCAATCGACACCATGAAGATCGATCGCAGCTTCGTGGTTGAAATGACCACCAGCGCGGCCAGCTTAACGCTGGTTAAAACCATCATATCGCTGGCCAAAGGCCTGGGTATGAGCGTCGTGGCCGAAGGCGTTGAAAAACAGGAAGAAGCCGATATTCTGCGCGATAATGGCTGCGAAATGGTTCAAGGCTTCCTGTTTGCTAGGCCCATGGCTGAGCCTGATCTCATCCTCTGGCTCAATAAATTGAGCCACGGCTCAATTTCAAAGGCTTAGTTACCTTTTAGTAACCCTCAACCGATAGACTATTACGACGTACTGCAGATTGCGGGGCGTTTTTGCGTATTCGAAATGGGGATAGAATGGCGACCACATCACACGACAAAGCAGCAAATGAGGCCGCTAACGCCCCCACACACCTGACACCTGAAAACGGCACAGTTCATCTGCCGGAAGGCATTGATGTATCGGCCTGTGAAATGACGCGCGAAGGCTCAAGCCTCGTCCTCACCGCCCCTGATGGCCAGACATTCGTGATCGATAGCTATTTCGCAACGCTTGATAGCCCCGTCATCATGGCTGCCAACGGCTCGATGCTATCGCCCCAGTTGGTCCAGTCATTCATAACCACAGCGGGCGATGTACAGGTCGCCGCCAATAACCAGATATCCGATAAATCACCCGTGGGTGAAGTGTCTGAAACATCAGGCAACGCCTCTGTCACCCATGCTGACGGCACGCATGAAAAAATCACCACCGGCACCCAGATTTTTGAAGGCGACGTGATCGAGACAGACGCCAAGGGTGCCGTCAACATCAAGTTCGCCGACGATTCGACGTTCGCCGTATCTGAAAACGCGCGCATGTCGGTCGATGATTTCAGCTTCAATCCGTCCGACCAGAGCGGCACCACGGGCCTGTCCATCCTGCGCGGTGTATTCATGTTTACATCGGGCCTTGTCGGACGTGAAAACCCTGATGCCGTGCATCTCAATACCCCTGTCGGCTCCATCGGTATCCGCGGGACGATTATCGGCGGCCATATCGGCGAAGACGGGCATTCGCAAATCTCGGTGCTCGAAGGCGCCATCGTGGTGCGTAACGGTACGGGCGAACAGATTTTGTCAGACCAGTTCGCAACCGTGCAGTTAACCGGCTTCAACGCGCCTATTTCCAGTATCGGCACGCTCGATGCAGGCTCCATCAGCAAAAGCTATGGCGCCGTGCGTTCCGTATCGCCTACGCTGTTTACATCCATCGACGATGCCGCGCACGACACCGCCAAACCAGATGCGAAAGCCCCCGATGCCAAAGGCGATGCACAGCCCGAGACACAGGATGCCAAACCGGATGCAGGCAAGGCCGAACCAGCAGGCGATGCACAACCCCAATCACAAGACACCCGCGCGCAAGCTGATACAACTGCTGCTGCCACCGAAACCGCACCTGCTGCTGAAACCACAACGGCAACGACAACATCGGCCGCTGCCACCACCACAACCGTATTCCAGACCCTGCAGACTGGTTCCAATATTGATAGCGGTCTCGGCGCCGCACAGGCATCGTCCGCACCGGCAACAACCATTGTCACGCCCACCCCGATAGTTGTGGCAAGCACCCCTGCGCCTGCTGCCCCGGTACAAACCACAACACAAACTGCACAAACCCACACGGAACAACAATTCGATACCCGCCCACCGGCGTCAGCCATTTTTGCCACAGGCGGTGCCGTGGCCGAAGAATCAGGCGCAGGCACACTTGTCGGCACTATTGGCATGTCAGCCAGCCTGCCCTTCCCTGTCACCTATTCGCTGGTCAGTAACCCCGGTAATTTGTTCGCCATCAATGCCGCAACCGGCGTTGTTACATTGACAGGCACGGCTGGCGATAGTGAACAGGGCATCACGCATCACGATCTGGTCGTACGCATCACCCGCACCGAGACCAGCCAGTTTGTCGATACGCCTTTATCAGTCGGCGTATTACCGGTTGATGAAGCACCGCATTTCAACAACCTCACGGGCATTACGGTGGCCGAAGGCGGCAGCGTCACGCTCACATCCGCCCTTGTAGGTGCAACCGACCCCGAAGGCAGGCAACTTACATACACAATCGCCGACATTTCCAAAGGGCAAGTGCTGGTCAACGGCACGGCAGCCACCAGCTTTACTCAGACACAGCTTGATGCAGGTTTGGTGACTTACGCGCATGACGGCTCCGAGCCGGGCGGAGCTGGCCTTCAACTGACAGTCGCCGATGCAGCAGGCAATACCGCAGGCACATTATTGAATGCAGTCGTCAACGTAACACCTGTTAACGATGCACCGGTAAGCACCGTCAGCACAGGTGGCACCTTGGCCGAAAATGCCAGCACCACGGTCTCCATCAATAATTTGAACTGGACCGACAGCGACAACAACCCATCGGAGATAGTCTATAATATCACATCGATCGCTAATGGTTCAGTCCAGAAAATGACTCCAATCATTATAAGTGATCTGAATGGTGGTCAGTCTTCAACCAGCTTGATGTGGATATCAAAAAGTGTAAACCAGACATTTACACAACAAGATATAAACGACGGCTTGATCCGTTTTACGCAAAACGGCTCTGAAAGCACCAACGCCAATTTCACATACACTGTATCCGATGGCATAGCCGCGGCACAAACAGGCACTTACGGCTATAATATTACGCCTGTGAACGATGCGCCTACACTCACCCGCAACCAGGGTTCCTTTGTAAGCGAGGGTGGCGTCACCATCCTTGATTCCACCCAGTTACATTACGGCGACTTCGATAATAGCAGCAGCCAGCTGACCTACACGATTTCAACCAGCTCAAACGGCACGCTTGAAAAACTGGTCGGCGGTGTGTGGACAACATCGACATCGTTTACACAGGCCGAAATCAATAATGGCCTGGTCCGTTTTCACCAGAATGGCAACGAAGCCTCGACCGCGAATTTCAGCTACACCCTTCTTGACCCTTCGGGTGCAGGCGGCGGCGGCAATTTCAATTTTACGGTAACGCCTGTGAACGATGCGCCGACAGGCGTATCACTTCTGGCATCAAATACCTTCACCGAACGGTCCGGCACGGTTGCAAGCACCGTCGTAGCGCAAATTTCTGTAGCCGATGCTGAACCAATTACAAATCTGTCAAACTCCAGCTTTGTAGTGCAGTCTTACAAAAACAATGCGTGGTCAACCGACACCCGTTTTTCAACTGTGCTTGAAAGCGGCCAGTGGGTTATCAAATCGAACGCCAATCAGACATTCAATTACGAGGTTGAGCCGTCAATCAAACTGCGCGTGGCCCTGACAGACGCAGGTGTTACCATCAACAGCCCTGAAGTCACCTTGAACGTCGTTGATGTCAACGAAACAGCAACGACATTTAAACTGAATGGCGGCCTTAAATATAGCCTCGGTTTCGATGCACTGGTACAAGGCCATACATCCGGCGCCATTATTGGCGTTCTGAATGCAACAGACTCTGATACAAACACGAATTTCCAGCCAAAAGCTGCGAATTACAAAGTAACGGCAACAACAGGCTCATCTCTGTCTGTAGATGACTTTGAAATCATTGATGTGACAAATCAGAATGGCGTAATGACGCAAGTGCTGAAAGTAAAAACCGGTGTTACCAACATTTTCTCCGGTGATGAAAACGCATTCTCTGTAACAGTGGCTCTCGATGCCGCCATGAATGGCTTCAGCGGGGGAGATGATATGGAAACCGTATTCCGCTTCGTCGGCCGCAATGACACACTGACAGCATTATCCATCGGCGGTAACACAGGCCTCCGCCTTGATAACAACATTTTCGCTGATGGCTCGCAGCTTGGCGCGTCCGCAGCCGCAGGCGATTTTAACGGCGATGGTCAAATCGATGTCGCCTTCGGCGCCCCAAAAGCTGCAAACACCGAAGCAACACCTGAAGCCGCAGGCGCAGTATATGCCTATGGCGGCCCCAACAGCAGTTTCATAGGCAGTTTCATAAAACACCTAGAGACAACTAATAACGATACAGGCCAGATGTACGGCGCAAGCATTGTCTCGCTAGAACACTTCGACACCACAAAAGGGGCTGAACTGGCTATTACCAACCCCGGTGCAGGCTATGTTGATATTGTTCATAACAGCGATAAAACCAGCGTGACAACCCTGACCAACATCGCAACCGGTACGGCCAGCACCACCACAACAGGCAAAGAAATCACAATCGCCTCAATCGGTGATATAAATAACGATGGTTTGACAGACCTACTGGTTGGCATGCCGTATAGCGACGTAGGCTTCACCGACAAAGGCCAAGCTTATGTTGTGCTCGGCGGCCTCGATGTCGGTACATTTGATATCACCAATCTTGGTAGCCACGGATTTTTATTGCCCGGCTACTTGGACGGCCAAACTGAAGGCAATTTTGGTATGGCAGCTACAGGTATTGGCGACTACAACGGCGACGGCATTAGTGACTTTGCCGTATCAGCATCCAATTACGATAGTAACGGCGTAACCGCAGGCTCAGGCCAAGGCAAGGTTAACATCTACTTTGGCTCATCTTCAGCGAGCAGCGAACTTTATGCAACTAGTAACCCGAATAGCCCGAGTAGTATAGCATTCGCAGGCGCGGTCGATGGCGGACATTTCGGAGCCCAAATCGCGGCAGCAGGCGACATAAACCAAGACGGATTAGATGATATTATCATCCGTGAATCTGGCGGGACTAATGGTGGTGCGCTCTATGTGAATCTTGGTGTCGATACCACAGGCCTGACAGGTACACTCCCTTATCATAGCTTCTCTATTACCGGTACAAGCAGCGTATTACTGACTGAAACCTTCGGCAGTGCTGGCGACTTTAACGGTGACGGCTTTGATGACATTTACGTCGATACAATGACAGCCACGGCAGGCGGCCTTTATCAGCACACCATGGTTATTTTGTATGGGGGTTCTTTGAGTAGCGATATTAACATCGCAGACGCAATGAACGACCCTGACCAGTCATTTAAAATCCGTTTTCTCGCACCAACAGGCGCACATTTAACCGCCACTGCTGCCGGTGATTATAACGGCGACGGCTTTGACGATCTCGTCATATCAGACCCAACCACACGTGGTTCGAGCACAGCCTTGAATGATGGGCAGGCATTCCTCGTCTACGGCAGCAATTACGACGATATAGCCAATAGATTTACAGTAGATAACACAGCCGATAGAGACTTCGAATATTATGTAGGTAGCACAGGCAACAACATTCTAAACGATGGTGGGTATGCCGCGCTATCTTTCAACGGCGGTGCCGGCAATGATGCATTTGTTATCAGCAAAAATAACGCAATTTATACTTTCAATGGCGGCACAGGAAACGACACGATCAAGCTGTTCTTCAGTGAAGGTGAAACCACGGCCAGTGCCGATACAATCAACCTCGAGGGCATCGGCAATAACGTTAAAGGTGTCGAGACAATCGAATTCGCTAGCGGCTCAAAAAATGATACGCTTGTACTTGATATAAAAGACATCCTGTCAATGACAAGCACAAGCGACACGCATCAATTAATTATTAAGGCACTTGATGATCCGGCCACATTAAGCGCAAACCAGAATTACCTGAGCATCGTCAACGGTAGCCAATGCGGAACAGACTTGGCTGCTCACGGCTTTACCTGTGATGCTAACCAAGACGGGCAAACTGATCGTGCCAATTTGCGGGGAAATCAAGATGCCTATGTGTACACAAACACATCCACAGGTGCGCAGTTGATTGTAGACTCGCGGATTGCAGGCGCGGATGCATTGATCACATCCTGTCTAGCCTAACTAAAAGTAGCTTATTTATCGAGTGCAGTATAAACGCCGTCCCAGTCATGGGGCGGCGGACTTGCTTCAAAGCCTTTGATACGCATTTCAAAAACCATGTAGTAATCGCCCAGCACGTCATCTGTATCCAGCGTATGGCACGTGGCCATATGCGCGCGGGCGGTGGCGAAATCGCGCGCACGGTAGGCTTTTAAAAATGCATTATGAACGCCTTGCCAAGCCTTGAAATCATCACGTGCAGCAATCGCTTCATCGCCAAGCACCGTATAAATACGCGCAGGTGCCGTCTTGCCCTTAACCTTAATCAAGTCAATTTCCATGAGTGCGAATTCCGCCGTATTATTTGCTGTTGTTTCCCCCACCAGAATATTTAGACCGTAGGTTTTGGTTTGCCCTTCAAGGCGGGATGCAAGGTTTGCAGCATCACCCAGCACTGAATACGCGAAACGCTGGCGTGACCCCATGTTGCCCACCGCCACAGGGCCGGTATTGACACCGATGCCGCAATTGAGCGGCATAAACACGCGACCTTCGGCTTCAGCCCTGGCCTTAAGCGTTACGTTGACAGGCGCCAGCACCTGCCTCATGGCCAAAGCCGCGCGCACAGCATGTTTTTCATGGTCGGCCACATCAAGGGGCGCATTCCAGAATGCCATCATGGCATCGCCCATATATTTATCAATCGTGCCACGCGCCTTCATCACCTCGTCCGACATCGGGGTCAGGAATTCGTTGATGGTATTGATCAGCACTTGCGGGCTCATGCCCTCGGCAATCGTCGTAAAACTGCGTATGTCGGTAAACATGATAGTGAGGTCTTTGGTCTCGCCGCCCAGTTTCAGCTTCTCGGGGTTCTCGGTCAGCTCCTTCATGAAATCTGGCGATATATATAGCCCGAATGCTCCGCGGATTTCACGACGTTCATATTCCGATTTAAGGTAAGACAACAAAGCCGATAAAACGAACATGACCGTTATGGCGAGTGACGGATACACGGGGTCGATCAACACGCCGGGGCCGATATACGCCTGCCACGACAATGCAAAAGCGCCCACGACCAGGCCTGCTACGGCCACCAGAAGCACAATCAGGTTGAGGAAGGGCGACAGAAAAATAACAAGCAGGCCCGTCACGAAAATGAAAACAGCCTCAACGCCCTTGGCCAGCGCCGGCCGCGCAATGAAACGCCCCTGTAGTGCCTGCTCGATAATATTGGCGTGCATTTCAACACCCGGCACAAACAGGTTAAGCGGTGACGACCGGATGTCTTTGAGCCCTTCAGCCGATGTACCGACCACCACAATATGGTCTTTGATGGCAGCGGGGTCTATCTGCCCCGACAGCACCTTGTAGGCCGATATATAACGGTCAGGCTTTACAGGTGTGTAATACACCCATATCTGCCCATCCTCGTTGACAGGAATGCGGATAGGCCCGATTTTTGCAATCAGCGAGGGCTTTAATAAATCCATCAGCGATTTAGACGGCGCAGGCACAATCTGGATGCTGCTTTTACCGCCCAGCGCTACGCGCAATGTTTCCAGCGGCAGCGATGGGTACAGCACGGGGGCAGTGCCATCTTCCGGTGCGAATTTAATAACAAGCGGCACGCGCCGCACAATACCGTCAATATCCGTACTCACCGAAAAACTGCCATTACCGGTGGCAGCCGCCTCAAACACAGGCAAATTGGTTACCATACGGGTGGCGACTTTGCTGTGTTCCATCAAGGCATCATGCGCGGGGCGCGCCATGACCATGCCGCGTGAAAGTACAGGCGTTTTACCGGCATTGCCCGCATTCGACCATACGAAGCCCGTGACCACACGGCCCGATTGCTGAATGGCTTTTGCAAACAAATCATCATTATCGGGCATGGCGCGCAACGCTGCGCGGGCACTATCACCCTCGGGGCCAAGGGGTAAACGTTTTGCAATCAGCACAGGAGCCGTGCGGTCTTCCTCGGCGAACACCATGTCGAACGATATGGCAGAAGCACCAAGTGCATCGAGCTTCTCGACCAGATGCCCCATCATATCGCGCGGCCATGGCCATTGGCCCAATTGCGCCAGCGACTCCTCGTCAATATCAACAATCACCACGTTATTAGTAGGCGCGCGGGGGTTGATTTTATTGAAGGTATCAAAGGTCTGGTATTGCATACGTTGCAGCCACGGCCTATCTGTGCCGCTAAGCCATGTCGCCGTCAGCAACAGCGCTAACAACAGCGCCATTTGAACCGGACGACGGGTCAGCAGGCGCATCATCGCTCTGTCAACGCCTCTTGCCTTGCTCGTAAAAACGGCTTGAGCAGATAGCTCATGATCGTACGCTTGCCTGTAATCACATCAACCTGCGCGACCATACCCGGAATAATCGGCAAAGGTGCCGCATCCGTGCCCATGTGGTTGGCAGCGGTCGATACATCAATTTCAAAAAACACGTTACCCTTCTGGTCGCTCACCGTGTCGGCGCTGATGCGTGTAAGGGTGCCTGCCAGCGTGCCGTAACGCTGGGCATCATAAGCCGTAATTTTCACGCGCACGGGCTGACCGAGCTTCAAGAACGCAATATCAGCGGGTGCTATTTTAGCAGTCACCTTCAGTGCGTCGTCTGTCGGTACAATTTCCATCAATGTCTTGGCAGGCTCGATAATCCCGCCAATGGTTTTAACATTCACTGTTTTGACGATACCATCGGCAGGCGACCGCAACTCCGACCGTGCAACGCGGTCACTACTGGTTTTCAAGGCTTCGCCCAAACCAGCCAGTTCCGTTTCTACCGCGGTAATTTCGCCGAACGCTTCCGATTTGAAACGGTTTTCTTTCTCGGCCCGCTCGCGGCGCGTAACACTAAGGTCGGCGGCCAGCGCATCTTTCTTTTGCATGGCGGCGCTTAAGTTACCGCGTAAATCAGCCAATTCGCGTTCCAGTTTCACCGCCTGAATTTCAGGCGCAGCATTTTTTGAAACCATTTGCCGCGTCATATCGACTTCTTTTTGCAGCAAGCCACGCGTTTCGGTTAAGCGGTCGATTTGCGCGCCAATTTCGCGGGAGGCAGCTTCCGCTTGCCTAATTTTATCATCCAGCAATGACAGGCTATTGCGTAAATCCTGCTGGCGCGATGCGTAAAGCGATTGTTCGTTGGCTGCAATTTCAGGCGCATTGGCAACCATGTCGGGTGTGGGCGCAAAAGCCTTGCCCGTAGCCTCGGCTTTCAAACGGTCGCGCTTGATACTAAGGCTCAACGATTTTGACTGCACACCCTTTTGTTCCGACGAAAATGCCACGTTGCGAATACGGGCCAACACTTGCCCCTTTTTAACAACATCGCCTTCATGCACATTGATATCGGCCAGTATGCCGCCTTCAAGCGACTGAACAATCTGCGTCTCGCTGCTGGGGGCCACCTGCCCTTGCCCACGCGTCAGTTGTTCAACTTCGGCAAGCGACGCCCATGTAATGAAGACCGCAAACAACGCGAAAATCGCATAAAGCAAAACATTGGCCGACCACCGCGCCTGAAGGCGCGTGGCAGCCACGGCTTCTGCCATAAAATCGGCATCCTCATGCAGGCGGCGGTTACGTTCAATGGACCGGAACAGGGATCGGACGATGCGCATGCCTACACCTTCCTGACCGATATGGAACCATTGGCAAGCGCCTCGACAACTTTGTCGCGCGGCCCATCGGCAACAATTTTGCCTTGGTCGATCAATATCAGGCGGTCAACCAGTTTGAGTAAATGGTGACGATGCGTAATAAGCAACAGCGTGCGGTCTTTGGCCTGATCTTCAATGTGGCGCGAGAAAAGGTCTTCCGCCTGCGCATCCATGGCGTTGGTTGGTTCATCGCACAGTAAAACGCGCGGGTTGGTAATAAGAGCACGCGCAAGCGCTATGGCCTGCCGCTGCCCGCCCGACAATCCCTCGCCGCGTTCACCCACGGGCGTGTCATACCCTTGTGGCAGGCGTGACACGAATTCATGCACGCCAGCGGCTTTCGATGCTTCCAGAATTTCAGCATCCGATGCGTGCGGATATGACGCCGTGATATTGTCGCGAATGCTGCCTGAAAACAAAATCACATCCTGCGGAATATAGGCAAAGTTGCGGCGCAAATCGGCAGGGTCAATCTGCCGCTGGTCGGTATCGTCAATCAAGATGGAACCGCCCGTGGGTTCATAAAGGCCCATAACCAGCCGCGCGATCGTGCTTTTGCCCGAGCCGATACGCCCGATAATACCCACCTTTTCACCCGCAGTAATACGGAAGGTTGCGCCATCAACAACATCGCGCCCTGCATTGGGGTAACGGAACATCACGCGGTCGAATGATATGCCGCCATTGAGTAACGGGCGGTGCAGGAAGTTGCGGTTGGCTGGCCGTTCAACTGGCATCGCCATAATGCGGTCAAGTGTCGCCAATGCCCCGCGCGATGAATGGTAGCGTGATATAATACCCGCTATCTGTGCAATAGGTGCCGTGGCCCGCCCCGCCATCATCACACTAGCAATAAGTGCACCCAGCGTGACCTGCCCGTCCGATACCAGATACATGCCCGCAATTATCATCAGCACCGAACAGATTTGCTGGAAAAATATAGCTGTATTCAGCGTGAGGTTATTAAAGAAACGCGATGTCTGGCCCACTAGCGCGCTCTCGCCCACATAATCGCCATAACGCGCACGGAAGCGGCCATCGGCACGAATAGCCTTGATGGTCTCCAGCCCGAAAATGGTTTCGACCAGCACACCGTGCCGCGCTTCGGCAGCCTCGGCGCTTTTTTGCACAAGGTAGCGCAACGGCTTTTGCAAAGAATAGCTGACGACTGCCGCCAGAATAGTAAGGCCCAGCGCAATCAAACCCAGTATGGGTGACACAAAAAACAGGAAAGCCAGAAACAGACCCGCGAAGGGCAGATCAACAAAAGCCATCATGGTGGCTGATGTAAAAAACTCTTTCACAGACTCAAACTCGCGCAACATGTTGGCAAACGCCCCGCTCGATTTCGGGCGGCCGACAAGGCGCATATCAAGCACGTGGTCATAAATGCGGCGCGCGGCCAGCACATCAATTTTACGGCCCGCCAAATCAACGAAATACCCGCGCAACATACGCATGGTGAGGTCGAATACATAAACAACCAGAACGCCGATGGATAAAACCCAGCCAGTCTGCATCGCGGCATTAGGTATCACGCGGTCATAAACGTTCATCACAAAAATCGGCCCGGCAAAACCGAAGATATTGATGGTAAGCGCGGCCACCGCCACACGGCTGTATAAATCGCGGTTGTTACGCACAAGGCTCCAGAACCAGTGCTGCTTGTGGTCAGCCATCTCGCCGCCCGTTACAGGGTCCACAACGGCTTCGGGCTCGGGGTGCACGAAAATGCAAAAACCTTTATAGGCTTTAGCAAAATCGGCAGCTTTAACATCCCCCTCGCCTTTACCCGGCATATACAGTTTTACCTGCCCGGCCAGCGCGTCGCGCGATAATACAACCACCGCCTCATGGCTGCCCATAAGGGCCACGCAGGGCAATACGGCATCATCAATACCGTCCCACGGGCGTTCGACAATTTTGGTTTTAAAAGCAATGCGGGCGGCGGCTTCACAAAACAATTGCGGCCCCATGCCGCGCGCATCGTATGGCAAACCGGCAACCAAAGCCTGCGCCGATCGTGTACGCCCGAAACGGGCCGCCAGAAAAACCAGACAATCCAGTAACGGGTCAACCGCGCTGCGCTGGCCCTTATTGGACATCGTTCCCCGCCATGTCGCTTGTAGGTGCTTTGAACAGCAGGGCATCAGGCGATGCTACTCCTGCACTACTTTTTACGCTGATAGGTTTTGCTTGCTCAATTTCAGCTTTTGGTTCGAGCGCAGGCGCGGGTGCAACAACTGGTACTACTACATTAGGTTTACGCGCGGCCGGCATCACAGGCACAATCTGCCCTCGCGGATACAATAAATCATCCTCAGTCGGCGGGTGCGAAATGCGTGCCCCCACAGCCGAGACAACAGGCGCATCGACTTTTTCTGTTTCAATTTCCGGCGGCAAATCCGCTTTTGGTATGTCGGATTTCGGCGTATCGCGCGCAGGCGCAACTGCCACAGCAACGTCAGGTTTTGAGGGGTCAGGTTTTGATACGTCTGCTTTAGGCTCTTCGGTCTTCGCGATTACAGGTGCTGAACCCGCAGCCGTTTGTGTATCGCCCTGAATAGTGTTCAGCAACTGGCCCATTGATGCCAGCAAAGCGTAAGTAGCCCCCGCCACGCCGTAATCGGCATTGGCAAAAGCCACGTCGGCATCAAATGCCTGACTTTGCGCCTGCATCAATTCAATGACGGTACGCTTATCACCTTCATATTGTGTCTTGTAGGTAGCAACGACATTGGCAGTCGCATCCTTGCGGTCGCCTTGCGTGGCTTGCTGGCGGCGCGCAACATCAAGTGCGGACCACGCGACATGAATATCGCGCTCGATACGGCGATTGACTTCATTAAGCTGGGCACGCGCCTGCGCGGTTGTACGGTCGGCACGATTGACGCGCGCGATTTGCGCACCGCCCGTTGAATACGCCCAGTCCATTTTCATGAGCGCGCGCGCATCAACCGATTCACCGCCAACAACATCGCGTTGGTCACGCTTGTCATATGAAAGCTCGCCACGCACTTTGGGCAGATACGATGTCGATTCCGCGTTTTTGTCGTGTTCGCTGGCAATAATGGCATCCTTGGCGGCAAGCACCTGCGGATGAGTCTCAAAAGCGGATGCAACGGCAGCATCCATCGAGGCCGGCAAAGCACTCGGTACAACTGGGGCAGAAAGCCCGCCTTGGGGTTTGTCGCCCGTGGCTTCGATATAGTCAGCCAAAGCCTGTTCGTAGGTACCGGAAAATTCGGTCGCGGCATTCTGGGCCAGCAACAAAAAGTCATTGGCGCGGTTAAGTTCGGCCTCATCGGACCCGCCAGCCTTCACCTGCTCGGCCACCTTTTTCTGGTAGCCATCAATAATTTCAAGGTTCGCGGCAGCTTTTTCCTTAAGTTCGCTGGCGCGCATCAGGCCCATATAAGCCTGAATGGCCCGAAGGGCGATGCCCTCCTGTGTGCCGATAAGGCTGCTGCCCGCAGCTGCAAAGCGCGCTTTGGCGGCATCAACCCTGTTACCGGTCTCACCCCAGTCAAAAACCCGCTGGCTCAGTGATGCCGTGCCCTCGCCCAAGCCTGAATAGCCTGCACCGCGGGTTACACTAAGGCCGCGGCTGGTTGCGTTATCACCATACATGCGCCCGCCCGACAGGCTGGCCGATATTTCAGGGAAATAGGCTGATCTCTGTTCTTTGACCGTTTCAAGCCCCGCCCCCGCAGCTTCTTGGGCGGCAATGACAGACGGGTGCGTTGCCACAGCCGTTTGCACCGCCTCGCGCAGTGTTTCAGCGGCGGCAGGGCCAACACCAAAGGCAGCACCGGAAACAATGGCAGCCCCAAGCAGCAAATGACCGAACAGATTTTTCATAGATAAGAACTAAGACGTTATTTTACGCATTAAACATAAAGGAATCGCAAGCTGTGAACAAGCACGCAAAAACAGTGATTTAAGCTCAACGCCCCGCTTCACAACCACGTTTTTTTGGTGCAGGGTACGGCCTACATCAGACATGCAACTAGGGTATGGCCCGTGGCTTTAACTGTTTTAGTCATCAAAGAAACCGCGCCTCATGAAGCGCGTGTGTCGGCAACAGCCGATACCGTCAAAAAAATGGCCGCACTGGGGATCACGGTGCTGGTTGAATCCGGTGCCGGTATAACAGCCGCCATTGCCGATGAAACCTACACAGCCGCCGGCGCCAAAATCGTAAAAGACGCCGCAACCGGCCTGAAAGACGCCGATATCGTCTTATGCGTCCAGCGTCCGGCCTCTGCCGTGCTTGATAAATTACAGGATGGCGCAACTGTCATAGGCTTGCTGGCCCCTTATCAGTTTGCATCGCTTTTGCCCGCGTTCGAGAAAAAAGGTGCATCTGCCGTATCCCTCGAACTTGTGCCGCGCATTACCCGCGCGCAGTCGATGGACGTATTGTCATCGCAAGCCAACCTCGGCGGTTACCGCGCCGTGATCGAAGCTGCCGCGACGTATGGCCGCGCCATGCCAATGATGATGACAGCCGCAGGCACAATCGCCCCTGCCAAGGTATTCGTCATGGGCGCAGGCGTTGCAGGCCTGCAGGCCATTGCCACCGCCCGCCGCTTGGGCGCCGTTGTCTCGGCAACCGACGTGCGCATGGCCGCCAAGGAACAGGTTGAATCTCTCGGCGCCACCTTCGTAATGGTCGAGAACGACGAGACCAAACAATCCGAAACCAAGGGCGGCTACGCCAAGGAAATGTCGGATGATTACAAACGCCAACAAGCGGCGCTTGTATCCGAAACCATCAAAAAGCAGGACATCGTGATCACGACTGCCCTGATCCCCGGCCGCCCTGCGCCTGTGTTGCTCAGCGAGGACATGGTGAAAACCATGAAGCCCGGCTCGGTAATCCTCGATATGGCTGTTGAGGCCGGCGGCAACTGCCCGATCTCAGAAAAAGACAAAGTCGTTGAAAAACACGGTGTTACGATTATCGGCTACAGCAATTTGCCATCACGCATTCCGGTCGATGCATCGGCGCTTTATGCCCGTAACGTCTTCAACGTCATCGCACTGATGTTCAACAAGGACAAAAATGCGATTGATTTCAACTTCGAAGATGAAATCGTGAAAGGCTTTACTTTAACCCACAAAGGCAAAGCCGTGCACCCGCTGCTGGCCCCAAAAAAAACTGAAGCCAAAACCGAGGTGAAAGCCGAAGACAAAGCAGTCCCTACGGTCAACGGTGATACCGCAAAATCATCCTTCAAACGCAAATCAGTGAAAGAGGAAGGCTAACAATGTCATCCGAAATTCTCATCAACGATGCCCGCGACCTCTCGCAACGCGCAGCCGACATGGCACAGGATTTATCGACCCTTGCCGGTAACATCTCCCTGCAAACAAGCCAGAGCGGCGACGCGCACTCCACCTTCCTGATGATGGGCATTACCATCTTCGTGCTGGCCTGCTTCGTGGGCTATTACGTTGTGTGGCGCGTAACGCCTGCGCTGCACTCCCCGCTCATGGGTATCACCAACGCCATTTCATCGGTCGTCATTGTCGGCGCGATTATCGCCGCCGCCCCGCAGGAAGGGTTCTGGTTTTCAACCTTTTTAGGGTTTCTCGCCATCATTCTGGCATCAGTCAATATCTTCGGCGGGTTTTTGATTACACGTCGCATGCTATCCATGTTCAAACGCAAAGAGGCGCGTAAATAATGTCGCTCGATCCGCTATCGGCTTTCCTTTATCTCATCTCCGCCGTGTGCTTCATCATGGCGCTACGCGGCCTGTCCGGCCCTGAAAGTGCGCGCACCGGCGTTATGTTCGGTATGGGCGGTATGGCGCTGGCCATCTTCACCACCTTTAACCTCCACACGGTTGAAGGCCTGTTCCTGCCTGTGCTGGGCATCGTCATCGGCGGCACCATCGGCGCCGTGATTGCCAAAAAAGTCGAGATGACGGCATTGCCGCAGCTCATGGCCGCCTTCCACTCGCTGGTCGGTCTTGCCGCCGTATTCATTTCAACGGCCGCTTTTTATAACCCCGTAGCCTACGGTATCGGCGCACGCGGGGCCATCGCGCTCAACTCGCTGGTTGAAATGGCCTTGGGTGCCGCCATCGGCGCTGTCACCTTCACCGGTTCTTGCGTGGCCTTCGGTAAATTGCAGGGCATTATTTCGGGCAAGCCTTTCAACTTCTCGGGCCAGCATTTGCTCAATGCTGCACTGGGCGGTTTGCTTGTCCTCCTCCTGCTCGCTTTCTGCGCGACGGAATGGGATATCGTTTTCTTCGGCATCATCTTCGTATCGCTGGCTTTAGGCGTGACGCTCATCATCCCCATTGGCGGGGCCGATATGCCGGTCATCGTCTCGATGCTCAACTCATACTCGGGCTGGGCTGCCGCCGGTATCGGCTTTACGCTGCAAAACCCGCTGCTCATTATCACGGGGGCGCTGGTGGGTGCTTCGGGTGCCATCCTCTCCTACATCATGTGCAAGGCTATGAACCGCTCGTTCATCAGCGTGCTTTTGGGTGGTTTCGGGGCAGATGCATCCGCCACTTCCGGCCCCGCCGGTGCCAATGACAGGCCTGTCAAAGTCGGTTCAGCCGAAGACGCTGCTTTCATTCTCAAAAACGCTTCATCCGTCATCATCGTGCCAGGTTACGGCATGGCAGTAGCCCAGGCACAGCACGCATTGCGTGAAATGGCTGATACACTGAAACACGAAGGCGTGCAGGTTCGCTACGCCATCCACCCCGTCGCTGGCCGTATGCCCGGCCACATGAACGTACTGCTGGCCGAAGCCAACGTGCCTTATGACGATGTGCTTGAACTGGAAGACATCAATCGCGATTTCGCGCAAACCGACGTCGCTTTCGTCATCGGCGCGAACGACATTACCAACCCCGCCGCCAAAACCGACCCGACCTCGCCTATCTACGGCATGCCGGTGCTTGATGTTGAAAAGGCGAAAACCGTTCTGTTTATCAAACGCTCGCTTGGTACGGGTTATGCTGGTGTTGACAACCCGCTGTTCTTTAACGACAACACCATGATGCTGCTGGGCGATGCCAAGAAAATGGCTGAAGACATCATCAAGGCGTTGGAATAGTGGCACTCGAACCCCGCTTTTCACAACCAGACGGGTGGCAATGGGCCACCATCACACCGCGCGATGGACAAGATCTGCGTTATGGCTGGGTTGTGCCCAAAGCGGCCAAAGCGATCTGCTTTATTTTCCCCGGCCTGTCCGAGTTTGGCGAAAAATATTTTGAAACAATACGCGACCTGACAGCACGCAGCATTGCCGTCGCCGTCATTGATTGGCGCGGGCAAGGCATGTCATGGCGCCACCCGCCGGACCCCGAAAAACGCCATCACGATGACTTTGCACTCGATGTCGAAGACGCAGCCGCCTTCGTGGCCGCGCTTGATAAAACACCCGCTCTGGCCAAACTGCCCAAAATCGTTTTAGGCCATTCCATGGGCGGGCACACAGCCCTGCGTATGATGCACGACTACCCGGAAGCTTTCCGCTGTGCCGTGCTAACCGCCCCCATGTTTGGCATTAACCTGCCGCTACATATGGAAGGCCCAGCAAGGCTTACGGCCGAGGCCGCCTGCCGCATGGGCTGGGCCGACCATTTTATTCTGGGTGGCGGGCGCTGGTCGATGTCGGTATTCATGAATAACCTGAACCTCCTGACATCCGATACTGACCGCCGCGCGATGATGAAATACTGGATGACGGAAGCGCCGGCCCTGCAAATGGGCGGCCTGACATACGGCTGGGTACGCGCGGCTTTGGCCACCAACCGCCTGACACACGATGCAGCATGGCTTTCCACCATCAAAACACCCACGCTCATTACCTTGCCGGAACGCGAAATGATCGTATCCAACAACGCCTCATCCAGCGGCGCCAAGGCCATGCCGAATGCACAAGTACTCGAGGTTGATGGCGCCCTGCATGAAATTTTGATGGAACGGGACATCTTCCGGAATACCTTCTGGGCGGCTTTTGACGCCTTTGTTGCCAAGCACCTGACATAAGGAGTAAACTAGAGCCATGACAATGGAACCAAAACGCCTCTCCGACCGCATCCTCTACGCGCTCCAGCTCGCACTTGAACAGGGCGACATGCCTATCTGCGAACATCTGCGGCTAGCCCTCGAGGAATCGTTGACCCGCAACGCTGGCGGGAAAGATTTTACCGAACGCCGCGAATTCGCAAAAGAATGCAGCGATGCTTTCCAGAAATTGTCGGACCTTCGCGAAAAAGCCTAACTGATCAACGCAATCCACTCATCTTCAGTGAGCACGCTTACGCCCAACTCGCGTGCCTTCTTAAGCTTGGACCCTGCGTCTTCCCCAGCTACCACATAATCGGTTTTGCCCGATACACTGCCCGCGACTTTCGCGCCCAGCCGTTCGGCCTGCGCCTTGGCTTCATCGCGCGACAGGCGCACAAGGCTGCCTGTAAACACCACCGTTTTACCGGCAACTTTACTGCCTGAAAAATCGGCCGGTACAAAAATCTCCGGTGTCACATAATTCAAAAGGTCAGCCAGCGCTTCCGTATTATGGGGCTCATTGAAAAAGCCGATCAAATCATCAGCCACACTGGGGCCGACATCATCGATATTCAGTAAATCGGCATAGGCTTGCGATGCATGGTCGGCGGCCTGCGTCATGGCCGCCTGTAATTCGGCAAAGCTGTGGTAATGGCCCGCCAGCTTCTTGGCCGTAGCCTCGCCAATCTGGCGTATGCCAAGGGCATAGATAAAACGGTCAAGCGCCACGCTTTTACGCGCCTCGATGGCGGCATATAAATTACGGGCGGAAAGGTCGCCCCAGCCCATACGCGCGCGCAACGGCGTCAGGCTTCCTTTATCACGTTCCTGCAGCCTGAAAATATCGGCAGGGGTACGCACCATGCCTTCATCCCAGAATTCCTGAATGATTTTCTCGCCAAGGCCCTCGATATCCATGCCGCCACGCGACACAAAATGCCGCAACCGTTCAACCGCCTGTGCAGGGCATATAAGCCCACCTGTACAGCGTCTTATTACCTCACCTTCCTCACGTATAGCATGAGAGCCACAAGCAGGACATTTATGCGGAAAGCGAAAAGGCTTACTCAGGACAGGTCTTTTTTCTAAAACCACATCAACTATTTGCGGGATGACATCCCCAGCGCGCTGAATTTTAATAAAATCACCAACTCTTATATCTTTCCTTCTGATTTCGTCCTCATTGTGAAGAGTAGCTTTTGAAACAAGCACTCCTCCCACATTCACAGGCTTGAGATCGGCTACAGGTGTCAAAGCGCCTGTACGACCAACTTGGATGACGATTTCTTTTAACTCCGTTATGGCTTGTTCAGCAGGAAATTTATGGGCAATCGCCCATCTTGGCGCACGAGTTACAAAACCAAGCCGTTTCTGAAGATTTAAATCATTCACCTTATAAACGACGCCATCTATATCATAAGCTAGATCTCCTCTTTTAGATAAGACACGCTCAAAATATGACATTAATCCGTCTATACTGTGCGCTTGAACACTTGGTTCAGGTATCTTGAAACCTAGATTCTGCAAATACATCCTAATGCCTTTTTGGTCCTGAGCTACTTGCTCAGAAACTTCACCGAGGGCATAACCAAAAAAACAAAGAGGACGGCTCGCAGTCACATTGGGGTCTTGCTGTCGCAGAGAGCCCGCCGCTGCGTTTCTAGGATTAGCAAATTTATCATCTTCAGGCAGATTCTCATTTAGCTTATTAAAATCTTCCTTACCTATATAAACTTCACCTCTTACTTCTAGAACCTTAGGAACATTACCATATATTTTTTTAGGTATATCACCTATAACGCGCGCGTTTCTAGTAACATCCTCTCCCATATCACCATCACCACGGGTTAATGCTGTCACTAGATTTCCTGTTTCATAGCGTAATGATAATGAAAGCCCATCAATTTTTGGTTCACCTATAAAACCTATCGGAAAAGCATCAGAAACATTCAAGAATTTTCTAATAGATCGTATAAAATCATCTAGATCATCGGCAGAAAATACGTTCCTAAGAGACAACATAGGAGCAGAGTGCTGGACACGAGAAAACTTCTTCGAAGTTTCAGCGCCAACTTGAGAAAGAACTTTGCTTGAAAGCGTTACATACTTTTTTTCTAATCTTTCAATCTCACGTCTTAATTTATCGTAATCAGCATCCTCTAAAATAGGTTTCCCTTCGCTGTGATAAGCGATATCTGCCATATGAATTTGCTTTAAAAGAGCCCTATAATTTTCAATGGCTTCTGGTCGGATATCTTCGAAAAGATTCCCCATCGATATGTCATCATCTCTTTCAGATTTTTCACTTTGGCTTTTATCATTCATAATTTTTACGATGCCTGCTGTAAAAGTTTACCCGCAGCCGCCAGTGCCTCGGGCGTAACGGTAGCGCCCGAAATCATACGGGCAATTTCCATCGCGCGGGATTTATCATTATCAAGCCGCACCAGCGTCGTACGCACCGCGCCTTCATCATTCGCGGCTTTGGCGACAATCCAGTGCTGGCCCGCGCGGGCTGCCACCTGCGGCGAATGGGTCACAACCAGTACCTGCCGCCCCGCATTGGCAAGACGCGCAAGGCGTTCACCCACGGCATCGGCCGTCGCACCGCCAAGGCCTGAATCAACCTCGTCAAACACCAGCACAGGCACAGCCGTCGTGCCCGCCAGCACAACCTTGATGGCCAACATGAAGCGCGAAAGTTCGCCACCCGATGCAATTTTATTGATAGGCCCTGCGGCAGAACCGGGGTTGGTTGCCACAACAAACTGCACCGCATCCATACCCGATGGGCCCCATTGGCTTTCAGGCATTGCGTCCACGGCTGTTTCAAAGCGCGCTTTATCAAGTTTAAGCGGCGGCAATTCGGCCATCACCAGTGTATCGAGTTTGGCAGCAGCTTTGCGGCGTGCGTCCGATAACGCGCGCGCAAGGTCATGGTAATGCTTCAAGCCCTGCTTCACGGCGTGGTCCAGCTTGGCCAGCATCCCGTCATCCCCACGTATGGCGGCCAAACGGTCGGATATATCGGCCAGCACTGCGGCCAGATCATCAACGCGGCATTGGTGCTTGCGGGCGATGGCGCGCAATGCGTGCAAACGGTCATCCACCGCTTCTAGTGTGTCAGGCCCGCCGCCATCTTCATCAAACCATGTATCAAGTACATCGGTGGCCGTGCGTACTTCACCAACCGCGCGGTCCAGCGCTTCAATCGCGACATTGAGTTTATCGCCGGCTTTGGCCGCCACGCGGTCGAGTGTTTTCCAGGCTCGGTTCAGTTGTGGTATGGCACCACCGTCTTCATCCAGAAAGGCTTTGGCATCGGCGAATGACTGCGCGATTTGTTCGCGCGCCGCCAGCATCGTGCGGCGCTGGAGCAATTCTTCCTCTTCGCCAGCACGGGGCGCAAGTGCCGCCAGCTCATCGCCTGCCTGCTGCCAATAATCTTGGTCGCGCTTGGCCTCGGCAATACGGGCCATTAATGCATCGCGCTCGTTGACTGCCGCCTGCCACCCATGCCATGCAGCCGTTACATTGGCCGCCTGTATAAGCGTGCCTGCAAACTGGTCGAGTGTTTCGCGGTGTGTTTTGGGGTCAAGCAGGCCGCGCGTTTCAAACTGGCCATGAATATCAACCAGCATGTCGCCTACATCGCGCAATAACCCGATACTGACAGGCTGGTCATTGATGAAAGCCTTGCTGCGGCCATCGGCCCCCAGCACGCGGCGTAAAATAATATCGCTGCCAACATCGAATTCGATGCCTTGGTCACGCAAATGGGCAAATACAGGGTTGGCGGCATCAATTTCAAAACAGGCCGTGACCGATGCCTGGGCAGCGCCTTGGCGCACCAGCGCAGCCTCCCCGCGCGCACCAAGCGCCAAGCCCAGAGAATCAAGCAAAATGGATTTACCGGCCCCCGTTTCGCCCGTAAGCGCGCATAAGCCGCCCGCAGCCTCGATATCCAAGGCTTCGATCAATACAACATCGCGGATGGAAAGCGCACGCAACATAAGGCAAAGATTAGCACGCCCGCCCGCCGAGTCGAACAAAACTGGTCATATTCCTGCAAATTATTGACAGGGTTTTATGGATTATTGGGGTTTGAGAAGCGCGTCGATGGTGCGGTCGGTAAAGCTGCGGTCATCCAGCAGCTTGGCGCGTTGCTCGGTATTCAGGATGTTATAAGAATCCTGATACCACTCGCTACCCGGATAGTTATACCCCAGTACGGCGGCCACGCGGGTGGCTTCGTCCATCATACCCAGATGCATATAAGCCTCGACTAGGCGGTGTAACGCTTCAGGCACGTGGGTCGTAGTCTGGTAATCATGCACCACAACCATAAAACGTTTGACGGCGGCGGTGTAGTAATTGCGCGTCAGGTAATAGCGGCCAATTTCCATTTGCTTGCCGGCAAGGTGGTCGAGCGTCAGGTCGCGCTTCAACTTGGTATCGCGGGCATATTTGCTTTCGGGGAACAGGCGTAAAAGCGTATCAAAATTCTCGAGCGCCTCTTTCGTCATATCCTGATCGCGCGTCACATCGGTAATCTGGTCATAGCTGCACAGGCCGCGTAAGTAATACGCGTAATCGATATCTTTATGGCCGGGGTGAAGGCGGATGAATTCTTCAAGGCCAATGCTGGCTTCGTCGTAGCTTTCACCTTTGTATTGCGCGAAAGCGGCCATCAATTCAGCCTGCGTGGCCCATTGCGAATAAGGGTGCTGGCGCTCGACCTCATTGAACAGGCGCGCGGCTTTTTTGTATTTGCCAGCATCAAGCTGGTCGGCGGCTTCGTTGTAAATGGTTTCAACAGGGCGCTCGGCGGTCACGGCCGCGTCTTCTTCCTTTTTGCCGGACGTGCCACAGGCAGCCACAGCCAGAGATGCGAGGGCACAGGAAAGTAACAGGAGCTTACGCATTGTGAGAAAACCATCCGCCAGAGTGTTCAGTGTAACAGGCGGCTAGAATATCAGCGTGATGTGGCTGCTGCCAGACGTTTTTCAGCCTGCGGCACAGGGATGCCCGCAATATCGTAAACAACCGTATAAGCGTCCGGCTGGCTGAAAAGGGCGCGCAAAAGCTGGTTTGTGAGAGCATGGCCCCCGCGTGAGGTCACAACCGCGCCGTGAATGGGCATACCAGCCAGGGCCAGATCACCCACGGCGTCCATGATTTTATGGCGTACAGGCTCGTCCGCATAGCGGGCAACGCCTTCAAACGGGGTGCCGTCTTCATCGTTCAAGACAAGCGCGTTATCAAGGCTGCCGCCTTTAACGGCGCCCTGCGCCTTCATGGCCATGGCGATGCTACGCAGGGTAAAGGTGCGGGCGGCGGCCACTTCATTGATAAACGTATCGGCATCCGTCAAAACGAAATGGCGGTGCTGGACGCCAAGACCGGGGAAATCGATCGTGAAATCAATCGTCAGGCCCTGTTCGTCATGCGGACGCAATTCGGCAAATTTGTCGCCATCTTCAATACGCACAGTTTTGAGAACACGCAGGCTGGCGCGTGGCGCCGGCTGGGCCTTGCGGCCTACAGCCATGATGGCGTCAACAAAAGGTTTAGCGCTGCCATCCATCAAAGGTACTTCAGGGCCGCTGATTTCAATAAGCGCATTATCAATGCCGCAGCCCGACAGGGCGGCCATCAAATGTTCAGGCGTCTGGATGGCAATACCGGCCGTGTTTTTAAGCAGGGTGCAAAGGCGTGACGCCTGTGTATCAACGGCTGAATAATTGGCAGGCACATAAGTGTTGACGGACGCGAGGTCGGTACGAACAAACAGCAGGCCCGTATCAGGGGCGGCTGGCAAAATCCGCAACGTCACATCGCCGCCGGTATGGAGACCAACGCCGCTGATAATGGCTGTTGCTGTTTTAAGCGTGTGTTGCATAACCAAAAAACCTCAGGAAAATCATGGATTCGTTACATTTATAGTAGGGAAAAGCCCCGTACTACGGGAAATCACGCCCTGTTGCGCTCTGTTACAGTCCGGGTATATAAAGTAACCATGATAAACCGCACCCTTGCCCTGACCCTTGCCGCCTGTACGTTTCTGGCCGCCTGCGCTACAACCGATACAACGACATCCCAGAACCTGTCCGACATTGTACGGGCCGAACGCGGTACCATTGCCGCCAATAACAGCACCGCCTGCACCGTGCCCGCGAACCTGATCGGCCAGTCGCACACCACATTGGCTGGTATGAAACTCAAAAACCCAGTGCGCGTCCTGTTCTCCGGCGATGCCGTCACGGGTGACCCTGTATCAAACCGCCTCAATTTCAAGGTCAATAAAAAGGGTGTTATTACCGACATCACTTGCGGATAATTCGGTTTAACAAACCACAAAAAAGCCCGCTATATCAGCGGGCTTTTTGTTATTCATGATTATTTTTCTTAGCTGACCTGACGGCGCAGGAAGGCCGGAATTTCGAGATCAGGCGCGCTGGATTGTACCGCCGTTTGCGGAGCTGGTTGCACGCTGATGGCAGGGGCTGCCGGCTGCTGGTAGAATTGTGGTTCCGGCGCTTTGGCAACAGCAGCCGATGATGTATCGGCAGCTACCTGACGGCGCGGCGCAAAGCTCGAGAACAGACCGCCAACTGCATGGCCAACTGCACCACCGACCGAACCGCCGATGGAACCTGACGAGCCGGAGCCGGATGTCGTTGTCTTGCCATCGTCTTCCACATCATCCGTTTCGGTGAACATGGTCGCGATTTTATCAAACAATGACGGCGCACGTTTTTTGGCCCCCGGTACAGGCGGGTTCAAATGCAAACCGTTCGGGCGCGGTGACACAGCAGGCATAAAAGCCGAATCGTCTTCAATGGCGATTTGCTGACGGGCTTGTGCGGCAGGTGCGGCCGCAGGGGCAGCAAAGCCGCCGCGAGCGACTTCAGGGTCAACCGGACGTGGCGGAATGAACGCGCCACCGAAACGGGCACCGCGTGACAAATCGGCAGCACTGGCGGCTTGTGCAGGCTGGGCGGCCGATACACCAAGTTCAGGCTGGCGATAATTACCGCCGGTTTCAATTTTACGCATAACTGCACCCTCTTGGGTGTATTGCGGTTGCTGAGCCGCAGCGGGCGACGATACGCGGGCCGACATAGGCGGTACAACCAGCTGCGATTGCATGCCAGTGGCCGAACCATAAAGGCCTTCGATCATAGGTGCCTGCGCCGGGGCAACATAGGTAGGCGCGGCATATTGCGCCGTGATGCTTTGCTGTTGCGACTGCTGCATGACAGGTGCCGTCTGCATGGTCGATTGTGCGCTGACATTGGCAGGGCGAACGGGACGGCGGTTGCGGCCTGATTCGCTGTCAATGCCGGTGGCCAGCACGGTTACGCGCATGACGCCTTGCAAGCTTTCATCAAAGGTGGAGCCGAAAATGATATTGGCATCGGCATCGACTTCATCGCGGATACGGTTACAGGCTTCATCCACCTCAAACAGCGTCATGTCGTAGCCGCCGGTGATGTTGATGATAACGCCTTTGGCACCCTTCATTGAAATATCGTCGAGCAGCGGGTTGTTGATCGCGCGTTCAGCAGCTTCAACAGCGCGGCGGTCACCGCCGGCCTCGCCCGTGCCCATCATGGCTTTGCCCATTTCCATCATGGCGCAGCGCACATCGGCGAAATCGAGGTTGATAAGACCCGGTGCCACCATAAGGTCGGTCACGCCGCGCACGCCTGATTGCAAAACGCTGTCAGCCAGCTTGAAGGCATCGGCAAAGGTTGTTTTCTCGTTGGCGATACGGAACAGGTTCTGGTTCGGAATAACGATCAGCGTATCGACATATTGCTGCATCTCGGCCAAACCGGCTTCGGCCATACGCATACGGTGCTGGCCTTCAAAATGGAATGGCTTGGTGACAACACCAACGGTCAGAATACCTGCTTCTTTGGCAGCGCGCGCAATAACGGGTGCAGCGCCTGTGCCTGTACCACCGCCCATGCCGGCAGTGATGAACACCATGTTGGCGCCTTCGATTTCGGCCATCACGGTTTCAATTGTTTCTTCAGCGGCTGCGCGGCCGATCTCGGGCTTGGAACCTGCACCAAGACCTGATGTGATGCGCGTGCCCAGCTGGATGCGTGTGGGCGACAGGCTGTGCTTGAGCGCCTGCGCGTCTGTATTGCATGTCAGGAACTGGACGCCTTCCAGCTTGCTGGCGATCATGTTGTTGACCGCATTGCAGCCAGCGCCACCGACGCCGATGACGGTGATCTTAGGTGCCAGATCCCTGTTCTGGTCTGGAAGGTTTTGATCAGGGTGTGATGCGGTCAGGTTCAGCATGGGCCTGTTTCGTCCTTGAGGCGACAATCGTCGCGGTTATGTTTGGCAGATTTGGGGCGAGGCGATGAATCCCGCCGCAACAAATCACTCCGTAAAGTCTAGATGCGTCGATTCATACGGCGCAAGCGTCACGTGATAAAAAAGCGCTTTCATCCCCCGCTTCTCCACGGGTTATCCACAGGATTGTACTTGCTAACATTTAGGATGAAGGCACCCGCCTTCAAGAGATTGGCGAAGGTAGTAAATACCCCGAACCGCATAAGACTCGGAGATGATTACCAGTTTTCGTGGAACCACCTGAAAACTTGACGCTCCGGGCTTGTGCCCGCCACCATTCGCGGGCGCGGGGTGCCCGGCGTCACCAGTTTTCGCGGAACCAACGTCTGGCGCGCTCGAATATGGAGCCATCAACGCTTTCGCCGCGGCCATATTGCGGTAACTCGTCCGACCGTTCGCAGACGTAATGCAAAAGCCCTGCGGTTGCCGCAAAAGCAGGGCCTGATGTGGCATCGGCCAGACCCTTCATACGGACCGGGCGGCCAAGGCGCACCTGCTTACCTAAAATCATACCGGCGAGATCGCGCATCCCCGGGGTTTGCGCGGCACCGCCCGTCAGCACCACGCGGCGACCCATGGCAGCACCAAGGCCGCTGTCATCAAGCCGGGCACGCACCATCTCGAACACTTCTTCAAGACGCGGCTGGATGATGGAGACAAGATACGAACGCGGCACATGGTTCGGCTGGCTTTCGTCTTCCTCGCCCAGTTGCGGCACATCAATCAATTCCGAATCGTCTGTCGATGATGTCAGGGCGGAACCATATAAAATTTTAATCCGCTCGGCTTCATGCGCGCGCGTGTTGAGGCCACGGGCGACATCGTTGGTTACGTGCATGCCGCCAATCGGTATGGCACCAGCATGGATCATCGCACCTTCACGGAACACGGCAAACGATGTAACCCCGCCGCCCATATCAATCACGGTGCAGCCTAAATCCATTTCATCGGCCACCAGCGCTGCCAGCCCCGCCGCATAAGGCGGTACGCACAAGGCTTCAATATCAAGATGCGTACGTTCAACACAGCGCGCAATGTTAGTAAGCGCAGCCGATTCCGCCGTTACCACGTTCATATCAACACGCAGGCGCTGGCCGGCCATGCCGCGTGGCTCCTCAATGCCGCGATGGCCGTCAATCGCATAGCCTGCGGCAATAGCATGGATAAGCGTCTGGCCCTCGCTGTGTTCCTGTTTCTGGGCACGTTGCACCGCGCGGCGTATATCGCCCTCGCCTACTTCGTGGCCCAGCATGGCAACGTCAATCGCAACCTTGTGGCACGCCGTGTACATGGTGGGCACGCCTGTCACAACATCGCGCAGGGGGTAGCCCTTCATTTCGGTCGCAGCCATGGTTTCTGCGGCGTGCACAGCCTGCCGTATCGATTCTTCCGCGGCCAGCAAATCCGTAATCGTGCCCGATTTTATGCCGCGCGCGGCGACATGGCCAATACCGATCACTTCGCACCCGCCCTGGTCGTCAATGATACGCCCGATGAGGCAGGCGATTTTGACACTCCCTATATCAAGGGCTGCAATGATGGTGCCTTTCGGCTTTGGCTTGTGCTTGATCATGATTCCAAAAGCCTAGACCGGATTCCCGTTTTTTAACAGGAGGTCGCGTTTCTCGCCGGGCTTATTCTCAAGAATGATACGGTCAGTTTGCCGCAGGTCGATGGCTTTGACGTCCTGATCCAGTACCTTTTCCTGCAACTGCGCTTTGGATGCGCGCGCAAGGGCGTAGCCCGGATCATCTTCCGGCAACCGGATGATCACGTTGTTATCAAGCACCAGATCCCAGCGCCTGTCGGAAACACGAACCGCTTTTTTAACCCGCACGGCCACATCCGGCTGGCCCTTGAGTAGCGATATGATGCTGCCTGCCTGCTTGGCGGCGCCGCGCCCCTCAACGGCCAGCAATGTACCAAAACGGGCAACATTCTGCTGGGTCAGCACCACGCCTTCATCGTCAATGATGGCAGGGGCTTTAGGAGCATCAAGCCACAGCGCCATCGGCAAACGCTCGGTAATGGTAACGATCAAACGGTCGGGCAATACGCGCCGCACCTGAACATCCTTGACCCACGCAATCGCCGTCACACGCGCATGAACGGCATGAATATCGATGCCGAACAGCGATTCACCGGGTGTCACCCCAATCGCATTTTTTAAACTGTCGGTATCAATATTGGTACGACCCTCGACAATCACGTCACCAACCACAGCACCCATGGATGCCGTAGCCGTGGCAATTTTACCCTGCGCCCACGTGCCGGCCTGTACCAGATAGCCCTGCGCCCATATCCATAAACATAGCCCCACAACAGCGGCCAGTACGGCCAGTATTTTACCCAGCTTCATGGCACGGCCGAAAAACCAGCCAAGCCAGCTTAACCGCCGTGGGGTCAGGCGGTCTTTGATATCGGCGCGGCGTGTGCCCCGCGCCATGATCAGGCGTTAAACGGGCGGGGGAACAACCGCGCATCCCGCAAGGTGGGGTCAGCGGGCAATTGCGCTGAACGATGCATGGTCAGCGCCTCGTTCACCAATGCCGACAGAAAGTCGGTATAAAGCACAGGCTGCTTGGCCGCTTCCCACAGGAAGAAGCCGAAGGAACCGGGGCAAGGGTTAGCTTCATTGAACCAGACTTCACCTGTCTTTTCGTTCGACAAAAAATCAAGACGCGGAGCGCCCGTGCCGCCAACACTGTTAAATACCGTTTCAGCCCAGCTGCGGATTTTCGATTCCATTTCAATCGGCAGTTCGGGGTTGATGTCGCGCGTCAGGCTCAGCATCCCTTCCGATGACTGGCCGGGGGTTTTGGCCCCGCCCGATTTGCCACCGGTTTTCTTGCTGCCACCGCCCGACATGTATTTCTGTTTGAAATCCAGCAATTCGGATGCACGTTTCGGGCGTTCAATGGCCGACGTGCGTACACCATCACCCAGCACAGCACTGACCGCCACGTTGTATTCAACAAGGTTATCGACAAACGGCTCGATCATCGCCTGATGGTCGAGGCCAAAAATGGCAGGCAGGCTTGCCGCCACTTCTTCAACCGTCTGCGCGCGCGCAACCCCGATGGATGAGCCCAGATGCGATGGCTTAACGATCAGCGGGAAGGCAAAATTACCCAGCTTGGCGGTAATTTCAGCAATGGTCACATGCCGGCCATCGCGCGGGCGGTCGATCGTTACATAAGGCAGTTGCGGCACATTAGTGCCTGCCAGTGCTTTTTTCGTCGCGACCTTGTCCATCAGCACGGCAGATGCCAGCGTACGCATCCCCGTATAAGGCACGTTGACGGTGTCAAACATACCCTGGAAACCGCCATCTTCGCCGAACAGGCCATGGAAAGCCAGCAACGCCACATCGAAGGCGATGGGCTTGGCCTGGCCAAACAGGCCCTTTTTTTCAGGAATCAGGCGGCCCGTGCCCATCGGGTTGGCGTTGGTGTCGAGTGACACTTTAGTCAGTTTGCGGCGGGTCTCGGGGGTGGGGATATACACATTACGGTCGGCCAGTGCCTCCCCCACATACCATTCACCCGTCAGGCTCACATACACCAGAAACGGCTCGAATTTGCTGCGGTCCAGGGCATTGAAGGCCTGTAAGCCCGAAACGACGCTGACGTCATGTTCAGGGGATCTGCCGCCGATAAAAACCGCTACGCGCTTTTTCATGTTTTTGCCTTTATTATACGTGAAGATATACTCGGCCATATCACAGGAGTTCGTAAGCTGAATCAAGTCATCCCCGCCATGAATATCACCAAAATCGGCACAGGCCCCGTACAAATCGTATGGGCGCATGGCTGGGGCATGGACGCGGGCGCCTTTGCGGCCATGGCGAACACCTTCGCCAATATGGCAACGTCTTACCTGCCCGAGTTTCCGGGCCACGGCCAAACCCCGCCGCCACCCGCCCCTTGGGGTACACGTGATTACGCCGATGCAACAGCCGCATGGCTTCAAACCCTGCAACCTGCCACAAAACGCATCTGGGTCGGCCACAGCTTTGGTTGCCGCGTGGCCCTGCAACTGGCCGCCCACTACCCAAACGCCTTTCAGGGTATGGTATTGATTGGCGCAGCTGGCCTCAAACGCAAACGCAGCCTAGCCAACCGCATTAACAATGCCTTGCGCGTCTATACCTTCAAAACCCTCAAGCTGTTTGTACCCGAAGGGCCGAAACGCGATGCCCTGCGCGGCCGCTTCGGCAGTAGCGATTACAAGCGCGCGGGCATCATGCGCCCCACTTTTGTAAAGGTCGTCAGCGAAGACCTGACCGCCGAGGCCGCCATGGTTACCTGCCCCACCCTTATTATATGTGGCAGCCGCGATACCGAAACTCCGCCAGAAATCAGCCGCCGCCTTGAATCCCTTATAAAGGGGTCGCAGTTACAAATTCTTGACGGTTTCGACCATTACTCCATTCTGGGGGCTGCGCGGCATCAGGTGTCGTCACTTATCAAAAACTTTATGGATCGCCTATGAGCCTTGTATTCCTCGCCATCGCTTTCGGCTATTTCGCCTGGCACCGTATTCTGACCTACCTGCATATATTCCAGCAGGACGATTACGATAGCAGCCGTTTCCTCGACTGGGTCATCAAACGCCGCGCCTTTGACCGTAAGGCATCGCTTTGCATTATCGTGCTGGCCTTCCCGGCCCTCCTGATGCCGAATGATTTTGCGCCCCTGTTTGAAATGATCGCGGCGCTGGCTGTCGCCGTCATCGCATGGTCTGAACCCGACCCCCGCGTAGTCGGTAAAAAGAAACTGGCGATGACAGCGCGTGCATCGCGCATTGCATGGGTGGCCTTCGGCAGCCTCTTGGCACTGGCGCTCACCGCTGCATGGGTACAGGCGGCTTTGCCCTTCTGGGTTATCCTGACGCAGGGCGTACCGTTATCACTCGCTTTTGCCAACTGGGCGCTCGACCCATGGGAATCCGATATCCAGAAAAAATTTGCGATTGAGGCGCGCGAAAAAATTGCACAACTAAAGCCTTTCACCATCGGCATCACCGGCTCGTTCGGCAAAACATCGACCAAGCATATTCTGGCGCATATCCTCTCGCAGTTTGCACCGACACTGGCAACACCAGGCTCCATCAACACACCTATGGGCATTGCCCGTGTGGTGCGTGAAACGCTGGCTCCGCATCATAAATATTTCATCTGTGAAATGGGCGCCTACGGCCCCGGCTCCATCAGCCGCCTGTGTGAATTAGCACCACCCGATGCTGCCGTTCTTGTCACGGTTGGCCACGCACATTACGAACGCTTCAAAACACTTGATACGGTCGCGCAAACCAAATGCGAACTGGCTGAAGCCGCTGCCGCCAATGGTGGCTGGTCGGTTATGGGGTCTGATGTCGAACAGTTCGACCATATCCGCAATTTCATCAACGCCAACCGCCCCAACGTGCTTTTGGTCGGCCCGCGCGATCAGGACGATGCCCGCATCATCGATGCCGGCCAAAATCAGGAAGGCATTTTTGCCGACGTCAAATGGAAGGGCCAAACCTATACGCTCAAAGCCCCTTTGTTCGGCCTGCAGCATATCAGCAACATGGCACTCGCGTTCATTACCTGCTGCCGCATGGGGCTTGATCCGGCCTTGGTGGTTGAAGCGCTGCGTACGACCCCGCAAATCCGCCACCGCCTCGAAGTCATTTACCAGACCAGCGGCGCCATCGTGATTGACGATGCGTATAACTCCAACCCCGCTGGCTTCAAGGCCGCGCTGGAAGTGCTGACGCTGCTTGGCCGCAACCGCCGCCGTATCCTCATATCGCCGGGCATGATCGAGATGGGCGATGCCCACGCAGTCGAGCACACAAAAATCGGTACGTTTGCAGCGGCCAATACCGATGTGTTTTTACCTGTGTCCCCCCGCCGCATCAGCGATATGGTCAACGCCTTCAAAGTAGCCGCCCCCCAAAAACTGATTGTGCCATGTGCCACCTTCGCCGAAGCCCAAAAATGGCTGGGCGACAACATGGCCTATAACGATATCGTGCTGCTTGAAAACGACCTGCCCGATTTATACGAGCGCAAGATCGTACTTTAATCAGCCCTGCATTGCAGGGCTGACGCCGATGCGCTTGATTTCCCAGCGTAAGGCATAGCCATATTCGGCCAGTACGCGCCGGCGGATTTCCTCGCCCAAAGCTTCCAGCTCGGCTGATGTCGCATTGCCCGTGTTGAGCATGAAGTTGCAATGCAGTTCCGACATTTGCGCGCCGCCAATGGTAAGGCCACGCCCGCCCACCTTGTCAATCATCTGCCACGATTTAAGACCTTCGGGCAGGTTATGGGCCTTCAGCTCGTCCGGTGTCGGGTTCGCAAAGGTTGAACCGCCCGTGCGGGCGCGCACAGGCTGCGTGGCATTGCGCTTTTCACGAATGGCCGACATACGCGCTTCAATCGCATCCGGCGTATCCGGCGTTACTTTGAATTTAGCCTGCGTGAAAATGAAATTTTCAGGGATGCCGTTATAACGGTAACTCATATCCATTTCGCTAGGCTTATAGCGCCTGACCAACCCCATACGGTCAATCGTTGTGGCTTCCAGCAAAACATCAACCGTTTCATGCCCATAGGCACCCGCATTCATACGCAACGCCCCACCAACCGAACCGGGCACGCCTGATAAAAATTCAAGCCCTGCCAGACCTGCGCGCTGTGCCGCGGTTGATACACTGATATCAAGCGCGGCAGCCCCCGCCGTAATAATGCCGTTGGCGGCATCAACATCAATCTCAGCAAACGCACCGCCCAGTTTTATGACGACGCCTTTGATGCCCCCGTCACGGATGATGACGTTCGAGCAAACGCCAAGCACTGTCACCGGCACGTCTTCGGGGCAGCCGCTTAAAAAATCTTCAAGGTCTTTGGAATCGGCAGGTTTGAACAGCACTTCCGCCCGCCCGCCACATCTGAACCACGATGTCTCGCCCAGCGGCGCGTTCTCTGTATAACGCCCGCGAACAAGGGGGAGTTTGTAGTTGCTCACGCAGCCTCGGCCTTACCCATGATGCCCTGCAACTGCTCGGGCAAAGCATGGGCCCATGCGGTAATATTACCAGCACCAAGGCACACAACCATATCGCCCGACTTGGCTTTGGCGGCAATCATCTGCGCCAGCACATCCGGTGTCTCAAGCGCCACAACATCCTCATGTCCGCGCGCTTTGATGGCGGCGACCAGATGGTCACGGTCAACGCCTTCAATCGGTTTTTCACCGGCGGCATAGACATCGGCAATAATCACGCTGTCAGCACCAACGAAACAGGCAGCAAAATCATCCATCAAACCCGATAGGCGCGAATAGCGATGCGGCTGCATAACGGCAATCACGCGGCCACCGCTTTGCTTTTGTACGGTGCGGGCCGTGGCAAGCACGGTACGGATTTCAACAGGGTGGTGCGCGTAATCGTCAATCACGGTAATGCCATTGGCCACGCCCGCATTGGTGAAGCGGCGTTTGACGCCTGCAAAACTTTCAAGCCCTTTACGAATATCAGCCTCGTTCATGCCCAGTGCCAAACCAACGGCCACGGCTGCCAGCGAATTCTGCACGTTATGCTGCCCCAACGCATGCAGCTTCACGCGTTTGAAGTGCAAATCGTCACCATTGGCGGCAGCACCTGCAACAGTAATATCGAAGGTTGAACCATCAGCCCCGCATTCGACTTCTGTGGCACGCACCTGTGCATCAGGTGCAAAGCCGTATGTAATCAAACGGCGGTTGGCCAGTTGTGGAATAAGGTCTCGCACATCACGGTGGTCGGCACACAAAACGGCAAAGCCGTAGAAAGGCAGGTTCTGGACGAACATCGCAAACGCAGCCTTGAGCGCCGCGAACGAACCGTAATGGTCAAGATGCTCGGGGTCGATATTGGTAATGACGCCCGCATTGAGCGGAAGCGAGATAAAGCTGCCATCGCTTTCATCGGTTTCAACAACCATCCATTGTGACTGGCCTTGGCGGGTGTTGGTGCCGTAGGCATTCACAATGCCGCCGTTAATAACCGTGGGGTCCATGCCGCCCGCTTCAAGCATCGCGCCCACCATCGATGTGGTGGTGGTTTTACCGTGCGTGCCCGCAATACCGATCGACCATTTAAGGCGCATAAGTTCAGCCAGCATTTCAGCGCGGTGCACAACCGGAATACCCTGGCTCACCGCTTCCTGCATTTCAGGGTTGTCGGCTTTGATGGCGGTCGAGACAACGAGGGCGGCTGGCATACTGCCGTCTTTGGTCATGAGGTTGCCGGCATGGTGACCAATCATGATTTCGATGCCCTTCTCGGACAGCCTGCGCGTGTTCTGGCTTTGCGATGCATCAGACCCTTGAATGGTATAGCCAAGGTTGTGCAGCATTTCAGCAATGCCACTCATGCCGATCCCGCCGATACCGACAAAATGCAGCGTCCCGATGTCGCGTGGCATGAAGCCCATGACGTAATCCCTTCAACAATTCTAAAATTTCGTAACTGGCTTAAAGGCCTAAAATGACATCTGCAAGGCGCTTTGATGCGTCCCTTGCCAATGCCTTTCTGGCAGCCTCCGCCATTGAGGCCAACAGTGCAGGATTGGCCATCAGCTTTTCAAGTTCTTTTGCAAGGTTTTCCGCCTTCAATGTCTTTTCATCCATCATTTCGGCAGCCCCTGCCCGTACCAGCACTTGCGCGTTAACCTTTTGCTGCTGGTCCTTGTGGTGGGGGTACGGCACGAAAATGGCGGGGCGGCCTGCTACGGCCGTTTCAGTCACGGTACTGGCACCTGAACGGGCAATGAGCAAATGGCACGCATCAAACTGGGCTGGCACATCGGTCACGAAGGTTTCAAGCCGCGCATTAATGCCCATAACATCATAGGCGTGGCGGGCGGTAGCAATATCGGCCGCACGGCACTGCTGCACGACATGGATACGTTTTCGATAAGCCTCGGGCAATAGCCCTACCGCTTCGGGTATGATGGTCGAAAACACCGATGCGCCTTGCGACCCGCCTAAAACCAGCAGCCTGAAATCGCCATCCGCCATTGGGGCCACATAGGCCTTCGCACCAACAGCGGCAATATCGGCGCGCACGGGGTTGCCGGTTACCACAGCCTTGCGGCGCAAATCTTGTGACACAGTAGCCATATCGGGCAATGACAATGCTATGCGCGTGGCACCCGCCGCCATCAGCTTGTTGGCGCGACCAAGCACGGCGTTTTGTTCGTGCAATACGGTCGGTATGCGTAAGGCCTGCGCTGCCAGCACAGCCGGGAAAGAAGGGTAACCGCCAAACCCCACCACCGCGCGGGGTTTAAGTTTACGAAGCAGGAAATACGCCTGCCCGATCCCCATAATCAGGTCACACGCGGTTTTGATTTTGGCAATAAGCCCCGCGCGCAACGTATCGGCACGCACCGTGTAAAACGGAATATCGGGGTATTGACTTTGGTACCGTGTACCGCGGCTGTCGGTAATAAGTGCCACCGGTATGCCGCGGTCCTGCAACGCACGCGCCAGTGAAAAGGCGGGGAACATATGCCCCCCCGTGCCGCCCGCGCTTAAAATCACGGGCGCGATGAATGGCCCGGAATTCAATGACTCAAAATTCGCTGGCAGCGGCAGGTTTCCATCGGAAGTCATGTCGTTTTGTCCCCTGTCCTTTTGTAAGGGCCAGTATAAGCCCCATCGTCATACCAACGGCGATCAATGATGAACCGCCATACGATACAAACGGCAATGTCATACCCTTGGCGGGCAATATTTCTGTGGCCGAACCCATATGGATAAAAGCCTGCAACCCCAGCATACTCAGTAAACCGCCGCCCGCCAGCATGGCAAACACGGAGTTACCGGCCCGCAGGCGTATAAACCCGCGCAGCACGATAAACGCATAAATACCGATCAGCATCAGCGTAAAAATCAAACCAAGCTCTTCTGCCGCGACCGAGAAAATGAAGTCGGCATGGGCATCAGGCAGTTGCATCTTGACCTGCCCGCCACCAGGGCCTGTGCCAAACAACCCGCCATTGGCGAATGCTTCAAGCGATTGATCCACCTGATAGGTATCGCCGCTGGCAGGGTCGAGGAAGCGGTCGATGCGGGAATGGACGTGGTCAAACGTAAAGTACACAGCCACCAGAAAGCACACGCCCGTAATCGCCATCAGTACAATGTACCGCAAAGGGCACCCCGCCAGAAAAATCATCATAAAGAAGGTTGCGGTCACGACGAAACTCATCCCGAAATCGGGCTGCGACATCAAAAGGCCGATAACCGCAACATACAGCGCAAAGGCAATCCACAGCCCTGGAAAATCCTCGGTCGTTTTCTGCCTTGCCAACAACCAGCCCGCAAAAATGATGAAACAGGGTTTGACGAATTCAGATGGCTGGACGGAAAAGCCAAGAATGGAAACCCAGCGCGTAGCCCCTTTGATTTCAGTACCAACGAAGAGTGACAGGAACACACCCGCCAGCCCCGCCGCCCCAACAAACGTCGCCAACCGCCAGATTTGCTTGGGCGAGAGGAGCGAGCATAAAAACATGACCCCGAGCGAGGGCATAAGGAAGATCAGATGGCGCACAATGAAATGCGTGGGTGCCGCGCCAATGCGTACGGCCACTGCCGGCCCCGCTGATGTCACAAGGCCGATGCCAAGCACCGCCAGCGCAAGCATCGCCACCAGCAAGGGGCGGTCAACGGACCACCACCAACGGCTGATAACAGAACGGTCTTCGGTTGATAAAATACGCATCCTGCAATTTCAACAGATTTGCGGCCCTGTGCCTAGGGTCAAGAAGGCGCGTCAGAAGCCCGCAGCTCTGGCAAAAGCCTGCCCGCGCTCGATATAATTTTTAAAAAGCCCGAAACTGGGTGCGGCGGGTGACAATAATATAACCCCGCCTGCGGGTGTGGCTTTACGGGCGGCAGCCACCGCCTCGTTCATCGTATGCGCGGTTGAGGCGCGGGCGTATCCTGCGGCCTCAAGCCCGGCCAGAATACGCGCGCCGCTCGGCCCCAGCCCCACAACAGCATGAATATCATGAGCCAATATGTAATCGACCAGCGGGCGGTAATCGATGCCGCGGTCATACCCGCCTGCTATCAGCGTCACAGGCTTGCCCGCATACACATCCATCGCCGCCATGGCTGATTGCGGCGTGGTCGCAATGGAATCATCGACATATTCAATGGTGCCGATAGCACCCAGCGCCTGCTGACGATGCGGCAAGCCGTTAAAATCGTGCATCGCGGCCAAAGCCTTACGCGTATCAAGCCCAAGTGCTTCAACAATCGTGACAACGATGCCCACATTGGCGAGGTTGTGCGCGCGGCGCAGATAATCATTCGGCACGTCTTCCGCTGCTACAGGCAAACACACATGGCAATCCGCTGGTACATCAGGCCATGCGGCCCGTACCTGCGGATGAATGATTTTGGTATGCGCGTGCGTTAGAATACGCAGCTTGTCATGGTAATATTGCTCAAGCGTGCCATGCCAGTTGAGGTGCTCGGGGTAAAGCGATGTCACGGCAGCAATATCGGCCGCCCCTTCAAAGTCGGCGGCCTGATAGCTCGATAATTCAAGCACCAGATAATCCATGCCCGAAGGCGCTTCCGTCACAGGAACGCCGATATTACCAAGCACGGCAGCCTTGTAGCCCATGGCCGTCAGTACATGGCCCAGCAGGGCTGATGTGGTGCTTTTACCTTTGGTGCCCGTTACACAAATGGTTTTGCCCGCAGGCTTATACGTGAACCATAAATTGAGAAGCGATGTGATAACCACACCCTGCGCCCGCGCACGCATGAGTAACGGATGGTAAAGGCTAACCCCCGGTGACTTCACAACCATGCTGGCAGCCAACACAGCTTTTTCAATCGCGTCCGGCGCAGTGACTACGCTCGCATCATCACTGGGCGTTTCATCAATATAAACCACATGCACAGGCGCCATATGCGCAGCCACAAATGCGCCAGCCGCGCGGCCTTCCTTGCCTGTGCCCCATATGACGATGCTTTTCATGTAAGGCACCGCAAATATTCGGGGGGCAATGCATGGTCGTCATGCAGTTTGAAAAACGGGGTCAAATCAACCGCACCCGCGATCTGTGTCGCAAGCGTCTTGACCACCACATCATCACGCCAAGCAGGCAAGGATGCCAGATGCTTCATGACAGCGGCGCTTTCTTCAACCTCGCCCACACATTCGAACGGCTTATAACCGCTAACGCCGCATAAGGCGGCAAAGCCGTCAATTTGTGTGGCATCGTCCAGCATGTTGGCACCAAAAATGCCGGTCAGTTTTTCGCGTGCCATAAACGGCGCAAGCGCCAGAAACACGAAGCGGCATTTGGGGCAGTTACAGCACCACTGCGTGCCGCGCGCCGATACATTCTGTTTAAATGCCGTATTACAGCTGCGAAATACATTGTGGTAGGCATGCAGCTTCGCAAAGCGGCGTGTAATATCAAGCTCGCTGCATGGCCGCAGGAACGACAGATACGTAATATCAGGCGATATATGCGTGGCAATATACGCCGCGAGGTCGCGCTCGAACGCGAACGATTTGCTGTATTGGTGGTTTACCTCAAGGCCATTCACAACCATGTTGGGGGCACTGGCCGAATGTTCGTTCGACATCACAACCGCATTGAAACCGTACAACACGGTGCAGGCCAAGGCGATAGCACTGAGTATGGCCGTAATAGGCACATGCCCGTTATAAACGCCTGTTTGTTTGTTAAGTTCAATGAGGCTTGGCGCAATGATGCGCGATACGAAAACCGATGGCTGGCCTGATACGCGGATGCAATCGGCAATCGGCTGCGCGGCACCCGCTGGGCCACCCAGCGCAAAACAGGTCACATCCATACAGCCCTGCTTTAACGCCTCAAGCGTGACCACTGAATCTTTACCGCCGCCCACGGGTACCAGCACACGCGCAGGCAGTGCCAATTGTAAAGGCGCATCAATCGCAGCATTCGTATTTTCAAATGAAAAATTGAGGTTGAGCTTGTTCTCGAATGCAAATTCGCCAAGCCCGTTCAGATACACCTTGTGCAAAAACGCAGCCGTATCGGCATCAAGGGCGAAGGCATTGCACACAAGTTTCGATGGCACGCGGGCCTTATAGTAACTAACGCCAGCGAGCAGAAAGACCAGTTTGAAAATACGGTCAAGGGCCGTGTGATCATGCGCGCTTAATGCGCGGTGTGGCGGGGCAAAGGTAACAACCTCGGTAAACGCCGTACCGTCCGCATACGCATAATCCATCCGCAGGGCGCCTGTGCCCGCATCAAAGCTGTAACCTTGGAAAAGGAATGGATTATCCTGCATCAACGCAGTTTTAGCGTTGAAAGGCCAATAAGGGCAAGGACCACCGCAATAATCCAGAAACGGATGACGATTGTCGGTTCAGACCAGCCCAGTTTTTCAAAGTGGTGGTGCAGTGGCGCCATCAAAAACACCCGCTTACCCGTCATTTTGAAGTAGGCGACCTGAATCATGACCGACACCGTCTCCATCACGAACAGCCCGCCAATAATGGCCAGAACCAGCTCGTGCTTGGTAATCACGGCAATAGTGCCCAGAACCCCGCCAAGGGCCAGTGACCCCGTATCGCCCATAAACACCATGGCTGGCGGGGCGTTGTACCATAAAAAGCCCATGGCACCGCCAATAAGCGCGCCGCACAACACAGCCAACTCGCCACTGCCCGGCACGAAATGGATTTGCAGGTAATCGGCATAAATAGCGTTACCCACCACATACGAAATAAGCCCGAAGCACGCGGCCGCAATGGCCACCGGCACAATGGCCAAACCATCCAGCCCGTCGGTCAGGTTCACGGCGTTCGATGCCCCCGTAATCACCAGAATGGCAAACGGCACGAAGAAAATGCCCAGATCAAGCAGAACGGATTTGAGGAACGGAATGGAAAGCGTGTCATACAACCCGTCCGGCAAGCTGAACACGATACCGACCGACACAAGCCCCGACAACGCCATCTGCGCAAGCAGCTTCTTGCGTCCGGCCAAACCCAACACGCTCTTCTTGGTCAGCTTTTTATAATCATCAATAAAACCGATGGCACCGAAGCCGATCATGATCGCCAGCGTGTACCACACATAAAGGTTGGTAATATCGGCCCATAGCAGGGTGCTTATGGTCACGGATATCAAAATCATCAGGCCGCCCATGGTAGGCGTGCCTTTCTTTTTGAAATGGGTTTCAGGCCCGTCAGCGCGTATGGGCTGGCCTTCCGCATGGCGGCTACGCAGCCATTCAATAACTTTGGGGCCAATCAGGAAACAGATGACAAGTGCCGTCAGCGTGGCACCACCAGTACGGAACGTCAGGTAACGGAACAAGTTGAAAAACTGGATATCGCCCGCAAGCGGCGCGAGCAGATTATAAAGCATGGATCGCTTCCTCGGCTTCTTTCACATCATCGAATGGATGGACAACACCGCCCATAATTTGTCCTTGTTCGTGGCCTTTACCGGCTATCACCAGCACATCGCCCGCACGCAGTAGGGCCACGGCAGTACGAATAGCCTCGCGGCGGTCACCGATCACCTGCGCGTCCGGTGCGCCGGCCTTGATATCAGCACGGATATCGGCGGGGTCTTCCGACCGTGGGTTATCATCGGTAATGATGGCAACATCCGCGAGTGACGCCGCAATCCCGCCCATGACGGAACGTTTGCTTTTGTCGCGGTCACCGCCGCAACCAAACACACAGATAAGGCGGCCTTGCGTATGCGGGCGCAACGCTTTCAAAACGGTTTCAAGCCCGTGCGGCGTATGCGCGTAATCAATATACACGGCAGCACCTTGGCTGTGCCCGTCAACGCGCTGCAGGCGCCCCGGCACAACACTGAGCTTTTCTAAGTGCGGCACCAGCGCATCCATACTCACATCTTTGCAGGTGGCCAATACGAGGCCTGCCGCCACCAACGCATTCTGCCCTTGAAACAAACCAACCAAAGGCAAGTTGATTGTATAGCGTTTTCCAAATGCGGTAATATCAAGCACCTGCCCGAAAGGCGTTGGTGTTTGGGCATGAATGTTGATTTCGGGGGCACCCGCACCAATGCGGATAAGCGGGCGCTTGCCGTCCAGCAACGCTGCAAGCTTAACGCCGTAAGCATCATCCACATCAATAACGGCAGGCGCACCCGCGGGTAATTGCGTTGTGAACAGACGTTCCTTGGCAGCGGCGTAAACATCCATCGTGCCATGATAATCAAGGTGGTCATGCGTCAAATTCGTAAAACCAGCAGCGGCCAGATGCACACCATCAAGGCGGCGCTGGTCAATGCCGATGGACGATGCTTCCATCGCCAGATGCGTAACACCCACGGCGCCAAGGTCCGCCAGTTCGCCGTGCAGGGTGACGGGGTCTGGTGTTGTAAGCCCGCCCTTCTTCATCGTGATGCGCGATGAAATGCCAAGTGTACCAAGTGACGCCGATACATAGCCCAGCGCATCCCACAATTGTGAAACGAAGGTAACTGTCGATGTTTTGCCGTTGGTGCCTGTCACGGCCACCACCGTTTTAGGCTGGCCTTTGTAAAAGCCGGCAGCCAGCAATGCAAAGCGGCGGCGTGCATCGGCATCGAGCACCAGCACAGCGTTGGCATCATCAGGCAGCGTCGTGCCTTCGGGCGCTAATATATAGGTAGCGCCATTATTAATGGCGTCAGCAATGAAGCTGGTGCCTTCCATGTGCTTGCCGGGCAATGCCGCAAACAGCCAGTCACGGCGCACCATGCGGCTATCCGCCGTCAGCCCTTTAATGCGGGTCAGAATATCGTTATCGTTCATCGGTCACTCGGCACTGCCTGCGCCTTACCCTTTGCGTGTTTGGCATCCAGCTGGATGTATTGAATCATTTCAGCCTCAATGGCCTCGTCATCTTTTGTGTCGGCTTGCGGCATGTTTTCAAGCGTCACAATCGCCTGTGCAACAGCACCAACAGGCGGGGCCGCAACCCAGCCAGCCGTAGCATAGCCGTAAGATTCCTTATTGCCCACCGGTTCATCAACCGACACCAGAATAGCATAACGCGGATGATCGGCCGGAAATGTGGCAACAAATGAAGATATCAACTTGTTTTTGACGTAACGCCCGCCAATGTTCTTCTCGGTCGTGCCGGTTTTACCGCCAATCATGGCGCCCGGTATATTGGCCTTGGACCCCGTACCGTGGGTGACGACGAGCCTGAGCAAGTGGCGCATACGCTCGGATGTGGCCTCGGATACGATACGCGGGCGCGTCTCGTCATGTTCGCCGTAAGCAATATGCAGGGCTGGCAATACACCGCCGTTTACGATGGCCGAGAACGCGCGGATGAGGTGCAAGGGCGTAACCGACATACCGTGCCCGTAACTGGTGGTAAGCGTGCTCACATCGCGCCACGGGTTGGGCACCAACGGTGCCGCTTTTTCCGATATGGCCAGCGGCACGGGTTTATCGAACCCGAGACTGAACAGGAATGATTTTAAAACAGGCGTGCCCACCTTTTCGCCCATGCGCGCGGTACCAATGTTTGATGAGTACATGAAAATTTCAGGCACGGTCATCACGCGGTTTTGTGCGTGGTAATCGGTAATTGTAAAACGGCCGGTTTTAATAGGCTTGCTGGCATCAAAACGCTGCCCAAGCGACGGATCAACACGGTCAAGCAAGGCGGCCGTCGAAAATGTTTTAAACGTCGAACCCATTTCATAAACGCCGAGCGAGAAACGGTTGAATTTCTGGTCATCAGTGGCCGCATTAATATCCTGCGGGTTAAAATCAGGCAGCGACACGGCCGCCAATATATCGCCCGATTGCACATCGACAATCGCGCCTGCAGCCCCCTTGGCATTGAATTTTGTGACAGCATCAAGCATCGCGCGGCGCAAGGCGTGCTGAAAACGAACATCAATTGTCAGCTTCAACGGCTTGCTGCTTTGTTTAAGCGCGGCGTTAAAGCTGCGTTCAACCCCGGCAAACCCATCGCCATCAACACCCGTGTAACCGACAATGTGCGACACAAGATTTTCCTGCGGGTAAAACCGCCGGCTTTCCGACCTGAAATCAAGCCCCGGGTGGCCCAGCGCATTCACAGCTGCCGCCTTTTGCGGGCTAACCCCGCGCTGTACCCATATAAAACGGCTTTTGCTGGTCAACTTTGCCGCTAAGTCAGCTTCATTAATATCGGGGAACACTTTTTTAAGGTCGCGCGCAACAACAGGCGCATCAAGAATCAACTTGGGGTCGGCATATAACGACAGGGTTTCAAGTGTGGTTGCCAGCAACACGCCGTTGCGGTCAAGAATATCACCACGCCCAACGGCCAGCACGGCCGACCCCTCGTTGCCCGCATGGAAAGATTCAAATCGTGGCTCGGCCCCTTCCTGAAACAGGCACAGCCATGTCACACGCAAGCCAACACCGCCAAACACAAGCGCAAATACAATCGCCATCACAATCAGGCGCCCGCGCGCAGTTTCAACGGCAGAACCGCGCGCGCCTACAATCTGCGTCGCGGTTTCGTTGAGCGTGCGGAAAAGGGTCATTAATAGTTACTCGACAATAGGATGCGCGACACCGGCACGTTTGACACTGGCATATTTAGGGTAGGAAACGGTTTGCGCCATGACAGGCACCTGCGGGCGATGGTCGTTATGCTTGGGCGACCACACATAATCATTCGATGCGATTTTAGGCGCAGTCGTCAACTTGGCCGGCGTTTTAACAACAGGTGCTGCCACGGCCACCTTGGCGGGCGCCACTTTTTTAGCAGGTGCGGCAACAGCTACTTTGAGAGGCGCGGTTTTCACAGGCGCGGATTCCACTTTGGCTACAACAGTAGGCTTCACAACTTCAGGGGCTTTTGCAACGGCAGGTACGGGCGGCGTCACAACAGGTGCGGCCACGGCAACCTTTGCAGGCTCTTCGGCTTTTGCTTCAGGAGCCGGGTCCACGCGGGCAACCATCACGGCTGCCGGCGGCATAACACCGTCATTGGCTTTCATGGCCATCAAATCCTGCAGGCGCTGCGGGCGAGTCAGATAAGCCCATTCGGCATCCAGCACACGCATGGTTTGCTGTTCGGCCAGGATCTGGCGGTTGATCTGATCGACCTTGGCTTCGCGCTGCTTGACCGATTGGGTCACGCCGAATACGCCGACGGCCAGCAAAATGGCGGCCACGCCAAGCAATGGGGTCCAGGGGGATAACACGCGACGACGGGGAGTAATGATGTCGATCATATCAAGCGGCCGTCCTTTCTGCCGTACGCACGCCCCAACGTAGCTTGGCTGAACGGGCGCGCGGGTTCGCGGCACATTCAGCTTCACTCGGAGCTAATGCTTTTTTCTGTGGTTGTAAAAAATGGGGTACCAATTCAACAATTTCTGGCCGGTGCCGTGAACCGCCTTGCGTTGGTCCCTGGTCACGGAAAAACGCTTTAACGATGGAATCCTCAAGCGAATGGAACGAGACGACGACCAGCCGCCCCCCTTCACGCAACACCGAAAGCGATGCGGTTAAGGCTGCTTCCAGCTGGTCCAGCTCGCCATTCACGGCAATACGCAGGGCCTGGAATGTACGGGTCGCGGGATGAATGCCGAATTTACGGCTGGCCAGCGGGGTCGCTGCTTTTACGATTTCGGCCAGCGCCAGCGTGGTTTCGATTTTGGCTTCATTGCGCGCCTTCACGATGGCGGCGGCAATACGGCGCGAATTACGCTCTTCCCCGTACTTCCAGATAATATCGGCCAGCATCCGTTCAGGCAGGGTGTTGACCATGTCGCTCGCAGGCTCACCCGATGATGTATCCATCCGCATATCAAGCGGGCCATCTTTCGCAAACGAAAAGCCGCGCGCGCCGTCATCAATCTGCATGGATGACACGCCGATATCGAGTACCAGCCCGTCAACGCTATCAATGCCAAGCTCCTGTAAATGCGTGGCCACATCGCCGAACGTGCCATGCACGGGGGTTAAACGCCCCTGAAATTGGCTTGCCAGCTTTTGGGCGCGTTCAATCGCGCTCGGGTCGCGGTCAATGGCGATCACATGGCAATCGGCAGCCTTCAGAATAGCCGTGGTGTAACCGCCCGCGCCAAACGTGCCATCGACATAGGTTTCACCAGCGGTCACAGCCAAAGCCTCGAGCACTTCGGGCAACATCACAGGGGTATGCGGCGCAACAACGGTCATGCGCCCCCGCTACGGGCCGGCAAATTCAGCCCCTTGGTTTTGACGGCTTTTTGCGCGGCATCGCGGCGTTTGGCCCATGCCTGCGGCGTCCACATTTGGAATTTGCGGCCCATGCCTACAAACGCCACATCATCGGTCAGGCCTGCATAAGCGGCCAACTCGTCAGGCAGGGTAATGCGGCCCTCCCCATCAAAGGCCAGCGGCACAGCCTCGGCCAACGTCGCGGCGGCCAGATCATCCTGATCGTTTGAAAACATCGGAAACACATCAAGCCGGTTGGCGATGTCTTCCATCATGGCAGGGGCAAAGCCTTCCAGAGCAGCATGAATAGGCGATTTCATCAGCACGATACCGACAAAAGACTGATCGGTTAAGGCGGCGCGAAAGGGGCCGGGCACAGATACCCTGCCCTTGCGGTCAATACGGTTAACGGTGGTTGATAGGAAAAGACCCATATGAAACCCGAATACCCAGAAAACGCAGCTATCGCCTGCCCTCGGCGATCACTGGAGTGGATATATATGGGATACCATGGGATGAAATGGGGCGTCAACAATATTTCCCCGTAAAAGCCTGAATTTTCTTATCTTTTTCGTCGCAACCTGCCCTTCGTTTTTGAGATTTCAAACCCTGTTTTCAATATTTTTTGAATTTTCTTTCAAAAAAACACCAAAAAACGACTCCAAAGTGACTCCGGACACCCCCTAACCACCGTTAAACCTTCCTTAAGTTATGAAAAAACAAACTTAAAATTGTAATTTTGTAAACCATTGAAACTGCACACTTTTTTCTTGTTTTTTCATAATAAATAGACGATAGTCAGATCATCAGCAGGCAAGCAGTTACAAAAAAAGCCGGCGGAGTTGAACAGGGAATTTTCTAAAACAGGGGGAAGTAAATGATGACCGAATTGACCATCGCATTAGGCGCAAGTCTGGTTCTTTTTCTAGGTTCGCTGGTTTACGCCATCGTTCAGGACTGGATGGAAGGCCAAAATGTTTATCAAAAAATGCTGACTGAACAAAAAGGCCAGTCCGGTTTTCACCCAAAAAACGTTTTTGGCCGTGCCGCGCGCAAGCCAATGCGCGTACTGGGGAGCTTTATTCTTTAATAAAAACAACCATATAACAAAAAAATCTTAATCAATGTTTTCGGCATAGCTCAAGCCAGAGTCATGCCTTGGGGGGAAAATATGCTAAACGGCGACTTCACGCAGGGTGAACCTGCGAATATGGACATCCATGCCCGGTTAATGACCGCGCATATGATGTCTGAATATCTCAAATCATTAAGCACCATGTGCAAGCACTATGACTGGCATAAAACAGGGATGCACCTGTTTGTGGCCAGCGAGGAGCTGATACGAATGCTGGAAGCTGACGCCCTTGAACAGGCGCGTTACGAACCTGCACGCACGACTTTTGTCCGCAAACCCAAAGTACAGGGAATGCGTAAAATCATGCGAAAGCCCGCAACAAGGGCCTGAGCCTGAGCCCAAACCTTCGGTATCGAGACGCCAAAGATAAAAAAAATGCCAGAGGGCCTGTAAGCCGGATTCTGTCGAGAACCGCCATTCCTCTTGGCCGCCATTTGCATGGCGGCTCCAGCGTCCAACCCGGACCACTACCGTGAAACGCGGTTGGCCAGGTTAAAAACCCGGCCGCGTGGCCCCTATTTGGTCTTGCATCCGGTAGGGGTTGCCGTGCCGTCCGTGTTACCACGTCCGCGGTGCGCTCTTACCGCACCCTTTCACCCTTACCCTGCACCCGAAAGCGCAAGGCGGTTTGCTTTCTGTTGTCCTGTCCCTGGGGTCGCCCCCGCCGGTGGTTAACCGGTACCGTTGTTCCATGATGTCCGGACTTTCCTCGAAAACCTTGCGGTTCCCGCGGCGGTTCAGCCCTCTGGCGTCGGCACTATGCACATAGAAAGGGTATTATTTCAAGGCTTTACGGTTCAGCCATGACAACATGGTGGCAGCCCGCACGGTCAACACTTTGGAATCCGACCGCCCGTAATGCAGGTTGAAAGCACGGCACATGCTTTCGGTATCGGCATCAGGGTCATACCCGTAACGCACGAGTGCGCCGCGCAATACAGCCTGCGATGAAAAATACATCTGCGAACGTACATTATCTTCCACATCCGTATCCGGCCATAATCCAATCCCTTTGCGGGCCAGATACTGCCAGTCAAATTTCTCGCCCGGGTCAACCTTGCGGGTTGGCGCTATATCACTATGGCCCAGCACATTCACAGGCTTGATGGGGTGGCGCTTCATAATGCCAAGGCAAAGCTTCACCAGCGCATCCATCTGCGGGCGCGTGAAATCCTGATACCCGAATTCATGCCCGCGATTGACCAGTTCAATGCCGATCGAACAATCATTCATATCCCTGCGATCGCGCCAGAATGACACGCCGGCGTGCCATGCGCGCTCATATTCATCAACCAGCGCGTAAATCGTGCCATCTTCGTCAATCACATAATGGGCGCTGACCCGGCCGCGGCCCACAGCTTCAGGGCTGTCATCGCATAAACGGTGCAATGCAGCCTCCAGTGACGGCATCCCCGTATAGTGAATGATGATCGTATCGATCACGGCCTTGGCAGGCCGTTCGTTATAATTGGGCGAAGCTTTTTCGATGGCGATATTGGGCATAGGGCGTGACAATCAGGTAATTCAGTAAACATATTACCAGAACTGGGCCTATTGCCTAACAATCTGTTATGCTTGATTTGCGGCAACGAATTTTTTAGAAATAGAGTAATGAAACTTCAATCCGGCGCACTATCCGGTCAGTTCCATGAATGTGTACGCGTTGAAGACGCGATTGCACAAACCCCCTTGGCTCCCGCCGATATTCTGCTGGTTTTAGGCAACCGCGCACCAGGCGCCAGCCGCGAGCTCGCGCGCCTGACCTCACGTTTATTCAAAGCCGGTTACGCCCCGCAAATTATTGTCAGCGGCGGCGCGATTGACAAGGAAGATAAACTGGAAGCCGCCCATATGAAGCACTGGCTACAGGAATTCGGTGTGCCGGCCCGCGCCATTTACATGGAGCGGCTATCGACCAACACCAAGGAAAACGTGGTTTTCTCGCGCGATATCGCACAATTCATACCCGGCATTCCCAGCAACCCAAATGTCATTGTTATCGGCCAGCGTTTTGCATCGCGCCGCATTCTGATGACCATGGCCGCACAATGGCCCGAAGCCACGCCGATGATCGCCTCAGTCTGCCTCATGGGCGCACCCGTCCAGCAATGGCCGGACCACCCCGCCATCATGGACCGTATAGCAAGCGAAGCCCGCAAGATTGAAGAATACAAGGCCCGCGGCGACATTGCCGATGTGGACTTGCACGCCCTGAGCCGCCGCATCCACATGATCCGCAACCAGCACAAGGTTCACAAACTCGGCAGCGCACTTACAAATGCATGAGTGATTGTCTGACACTTAAAAACAATGCATTGATCCTACGCATTCGCCTGACGCCAAAAGCATCGCGCAACGCAATAGGCGGCATTTACACCGATGAAAAAGGGCAGGAATGGCTAAAAGCATCGGTGACAACCGTGCCTGAAAAAGGCCGCGCGAACGACGATTTGATAGCCCTGCTATCCAAACAGTTCAAAATCCGCAAAGGCGCTTTTAGCCTTGTCGCGGGCGATACCGACCGTCACAAGACCTTCACGATAAATGAAACAGCAGAATCGGTTATAGACATCATTCGAAAAATCGCTATGCCATAGCAGATATCCGTTTTTCGGGAGAACCGGCGCGCAGCGTACCTTCAAGTACGTGAGCACCGGAAGCGACCGAAAAGCGGATACATGCAAGGCAAAGTAGATTTTTAAATGATGCCTACGCTGAGCGTGCAACCATCAGCTTCTTGATCTCCGCAATTGCCTTCGCAGGGTTCAAACCCTTGGGGCATGTGCGTGTGCAGTTCATGATGGTGTGGCAACGGTACAGGCGGAACGGGTCTTCCAGTGCATCAAGGCGTTCGCCCGTCGCGTCATCGCGGCTGTCGGCAATCCAGCGATAGGCCTGCAGCAAAATGGCAGGGCCTAAAAAGCGGTCGCCATTCCACCAATATGATGGGCAGGCCGTTGAACAGCAAAAGCACAGAATGCAGCTGGACACTTCGTCAATCAGCGCCTGCTCTTCAGGCGATTGCAGGCGTTCGCGGGATGGTGCTGGCGATTCCGATTTCAAATAAGGCTCGATCGATGCCAATTGCGCGTAAGTGTGCGTCAAATCAGGCACGAGATCTTTTACGACCGGCAGATGCGGCAGCGGTGAGATTTTAACCGCGTCTTTCACATCGGCAATCGGCTTGATACAGGCCAGCGTGTTGGTACCGTCAATGTTCATGGCGCACGACCCGCAAATGCCTTCACGGCACGACCTACGGAATGTGAGCGAGCTATCGATATCGTTTTTGATATGAATCAGCGCATCAAGCACCATCGGCCCGCAATGGTCGAGGTCGATATCGTATGTATCGCGGCGCGGCTGCCCGCCTTTTTCAGGCGACCAACGGTAAATCACGAAGCTTTTGACGCGCGTGGCACCAGCGGCAGCTTCAAAATGATTGCCGTCAACAATCTTGGAATGTGCGGGGAGTGAAAACTCAGCCATAATACCCTCTGCTCAATAAACGCGTTCTTTGGCCGGAATGACTTCAACGTCATTGGTCATTGTAAACATATGGACCGGACGATCACCCAGACGAACACTGCCATGGTCGTTGATCCACGATGTGGTGTGCTTCATCCAGTTTTTATCATCCCGTTTCGGGTGGTCTTCACGGGCGTGCGCGCCGCGGCTTTCCGTACGGTTATAAGCGCTGTGCATCATCACGACCGCCTGCCCGATAAGGTTATCAAGCTCAAGCGATTCTATCAGGTCGGTGTTAAAGATAAGCGAACGGTCGGTAATCCCCACATCCGTTTTTGCACGGAACAGGGCATCAATTTTACCAACACCATCTTTCAGAACCGGCCCGTCACGGAACACGGCGCAATGGGTCTGCATTGTTTTCTGCAATTCAAGGCGCAGGTCAGACACGCGCGTACCACCCTTGGCATGGCGGAAGGCATCAAGACGTGCAATCGCTTTCTCGCCCGTATCGCGGCCCAGCGGGCGGTGTGACGCACCCGGTGTAACCGTCTGTGCCGCGCGAATGGCGGCGGCACGGCCAAACACCACGAGGTCGAGCAGCGAGTTGGTGCCAAGGCGGTTGGCCCCATGGACCGACACGCAGGCGGCTTCGCCAATAGCCATCAGACCCGGCACGATACGGTCGGGGTCACCCAATACAGGGTTCACGACTTCCGTCATGTAATTGGTGGGAATACCGCCCATGTTGTAGTGCACGGTCGGCAATACGGGGATGGGTTCGCGTGTGACATCGACGCCCGCGAAAATCTTGGCTGTTTCGGCAATACCCGGCAAACGCTGGTGAATGACTTCCGCGCCCAGATGTTCAAGGTGTAGGTGAATATGGTCACGGTGTTTGCCGACGCCGCGCCCTTCGTTGATTTCAATGGTCATCGCGCGTGAGACCACATCGCGTGACGCCAGATCCTTGGCGGACGGCGCATAGCGCTCCATGAAACGCTCGCCATTCGAGTTGGTGAGGTACCCACCTTCCCCGCGTGCGCCCTCGGTAATCAGGCAACCTGATCCGTAAATGCCGGTGGGGTGGAATTGCACGAACTCCATATCCTGCATTGGCAGGCCCGCGCGCAAAACCATGCCGCCGCCATCGCCCGTACAGGTGTGCGCGCTGGTACACGAAAAGAATGCGCGGCCATAACCGCCCGTTGCCAGCACAACCTGATGCGCGCGGAAACGGTGGATTGTGCCCGTCATCATATCAAGCGCCATGACGCCCACGCATTGCCCGTCATCCGACATAATGAGGTCGAGCGCGAAATATTCGATGAAAAATTCGACCTTATGTTTAAGCGATTGCTGGTAAAGCGTATGCAGCATCGCATGGCCCGTACGATCGGCCGCAGCGCAGGCGCGCATCGCCATGCCTTTACCGAAATTGGTGGTATGGCCGCCAAACGGGCGTTGGTAGATTTTACCATCAGGCGTGCGCGAAAACGGCATGCCGTAATGCTCAAGTTCGATCACAGCCGGAATGGCTTCGCGGCACATATATTCAATGGCGTCCTGATCGCCCAGCCAGTCCGACCCCTTGACAGTGTCATACATGTGCCAGCGCCAGTTGTCTTCGCCGCTATTGGCCAAAGCTGCCGAAATACCGCCCTGCGCCGCCACCGTGTGTGAGCGTGTGGGAAATACTTTTGAAATACAGGCGGCCTTCAGCCCTTTTTCGCCCATACCCAGGGCAGCGCGCAAGCCGGCCCCGCCGGCGCCGACGATAACAACATCGTATTCATGGTCGATAATCTGGTAGGCGGGCGCAGATGTGGTCATCAGTCAATCTTTCAAAGGGCGATTTTTAAAACGGCAAAAATGCAGGCAACAGCCATACCGAACAATACGATTTTAAGCGCGGCCAGCGCGGCTACCTTTGTGCCTTCGCTGTGCACATAATCTTCAATCACAACCTGGCAACCAAGCGCTGCATGGTAAAAAAACGTGATGATCGTCAGGATCATCAGAATGGCGCTGAAAGGTTTAGCAAGCCACGCAACGACCGTGGCGTGGTCGGCATGGGCCAGATGCACCATGTTGAAGCACAGCCACAATGTCAGCGGCAAAGCCAGCACAGCAGTCAGGCGTTGCATGACCCAGTGATGCAGGGCACCATGTGCCACACCAAGGCCACGGGCGCGCGCCATCGGGTTTTTAAGGCCGCCCTTGCTCCATTTAATCAGCGATGCTGTTTCTTGTTTCATGGTCGGTCCTTATAAAATGATGCAAAGCCAGAATACGACGGTCAGCACAATGCTTGCGCCCACCATGACGTATCCGCCTTTATAGATTTCAGGAATTGTGAATAAAAAACCGCTATCCATCACAAGATGGCGAATACCCGCGCAAAGGTGGAAAAACAGCGCGTATGACCAGCCTGCCAGCGCAATAATACCTAGCGGCGAACCTGCTACGGCCTGAAAGGTTGCATAAGCCTCAGGACCGGACGATGCCGCCAGCAGCCACCATGTCAGGATGAAAAGCCCGATACTTAAGGCCACACCCGTTATGCGGTGCAAGATGGACAAAACCATCGTGATCTGCGGGCGGTAAACTTGCAAATGCGGGGAAAGTGGGCGCTCGAAAGCCATGTCAGATACTCGCGTGGAATTAATATGAGCCAAATTTACAAGCTGCCGTCCCAATTGGCAACCGCTTGTAACGCCTTAAATTCAGGTGGCAGCGGCGCATCAACAGCAATGGCGGGCTTGTTGGGGTAGAGGGGGATAACAATGCGCGCGGCATGAAGGTAAAGACGCTTTTGCCGATGGTCTTCCTCACCGCCATATAAGGTATCGCCCAGAATAGCGCAACCAAATGCCCCAAGGCTGTGCACGCGCAACTGGTGTGTGCGCCCTGTACGCGGTGAAAAGGCAATCAGGCTTTGCCCCTCGGCGGTTGCCAGAACCTGATAATCGGTCACGCTGGCCTGCACGTCCGTATCGCCCTTCTCGGCGATTTTCATTTTCCAGCCCTTGTATTTGGACACTTTGGCCAAAGGCATATCGATCGTGCCCGCATTCTGAGGCGGTATCAAAGGCAATACCGCCAGATACGTCTTTTCAATGCGCCCGCCTTCAAACTGTTTACCCAGCCGCGCCAAAGCCTTGCGGTGCCGTCCAAGCACCAGACAGCCCGATGTATCACGGTCCAGCCTGTGGGCCAGTGCGGGCGGTTTTGGCAAGCCGTATCTGAACTGGTCGAAATTTTCTTCAAGGTTGGGCCCGCCGCCCGGGCCCGCATGCACAGGTATGCCGGCAGGCTTGTCGATCACAAGCATCAGGCCATCGCGGTATAAAAGGCGGTCTTCAAGGTTCATGCCGCCCTTGTAAGGCAATGCGCCGCCCCTTGCCAACATCCTTTAAAGTTGTCATAAAAATAAAAAACAGTACGGACAACCATGATCAGCCTTCAAGACCAATTCAAAACCAGCGCCTTCGGGATCATCCCGCTGGTAACATTCCAGCTCCAGCCGCAGGCAGCCATCGTCGCTCATCCGGGCACATTGCTGATGAAAGACCCTGCGGTCGAAATGTCGGTACGCCTGTTCAACAGCACCGAAAAACAGTTAAGCCCGATGAAACGGATGATGCGCGGCATGTCCAAAGCCTTCGTCGGCCAGTTTGTTAGTGCCCTGTTTACCAACCACGCGACCGATACGCGCAATATTACCCTGCACCCCGAACATGGCGGCTCGGTCGTCTGGATCGATCTTGATGAATACGGCGGCGCCATCAAATGCAAACGCCATGGTTTTTTAGCATCGACCAACCCCGACATTCATCTGGGCATATCCAAAATCACATCCAGCGCATGGCAAACGCTCACGTCAGATCAGGAAGTTTTCCTTGAACGCGTTGAATCAAAAGCCAAAGGCACCGATCACCACGTGTTCCTGAGCAGCAAGTCAGCCGCCATCGAAGTGAAATTAGCCGAAGGCGAAACGCTCGACCTGCACTCAAATGCCCTGCTGGCAGCCACAGACAATGTCGATATATCGCTGCGCCTCATTCCCGGTTTCGTGAACAGGCGCGCCGGCGAAGAAGGTAGCCGCTACACGGTTGTCAAAGGGCCGGGCACCATCTGGCTACAGGCATCGAACCCGGCGGCCATGCAGCATGGCGGCACCAGCAATATCATGGATATCGCATCAAACCTTGCGCCCATGTAAGTGCGGTTTTTGCGTATAGTATTATAATTTATCGCCCGGCTTAAAGCTCATCGCAACGCCGTTCATGCAAAAGCGTTTGCCCGTAGGCTTCGGCCCGTCATCAAACACATGGCCAAGATGCCCGCCGCAATTGGCGCAATGCACTTCCGTACGGCTCATGCCCAATTTTGTATCGGTATCAGTACCCACGGCCTTCTCATCAATCGGTGCCCAGAAAGATGGCCAGCCCGTGCCGGAATTGAACTTCTGTTCAGATGCGAACAGCGCCTGCTGGCAGCCCGCGCAATAAAATGTTCCGTGGCGGTGTTCGTCATTCAAAGGCGATGTGAAGGCACGCTCAGTGCCCTCTTCGCGCAAAACCTTATAGGCCTCAGGTGATAATTTGGTTTTCCATTCGGTGTCGCTCATGGTGAAGGGAAACTCCTTTCCGGTTTTATGCTTGTCCTGCCCCAACAAAAGCGTTGGCACCGCCAATATGGCGGATGTGGCAAGCAGGGCCGTGATGAATCTGCGTCGTGTCATACCTGATAGTACGGTTGGAAGTCCGTAATAGTTACATTAGCATATAGGCATGAAAACGATTTTATCCATCCAGTCCCATGTGACTTACGGTTATGTCGGCAACCGTGCTGCTGTTTTTCCGCTGCAACGCATGGGCTTTGATGTCAGCGCCATCAACACGGTCCAGTTTTCAAACCACACGGGCTACGGCTCATGGACGGGCGAAGTTTTCACCCCCGACCATATCCGCAAACTGGTCGATGGCCTGCGCGACCGCGGCGCGCTCAACCGCTTTGATGCTGTTTTGTCTGGCTATTTGGGCGATGCCGCCCTGGGGCAGGTAGTACTCGATACCGTGGCCGAAATTCGCGCGGCCAACCCCGCCTGCCTTTACTGCTGCGATCCCGTAATGGGCGATGTGGGCCGCGGCCTGTTCGTTCGGCCTGATATTCCGGCGATGTTCCGCGATAAAATGGCCCCGCTCGCATCCATCCTCACACCCAATTTGTTTGAACTCGAACATTTAACGGGCATGACCATCCAGTCACTGGAAGAAGCGCGTGCCGCCTGCAAACAACTTCATGCACGCGGTGTTCAAACGGTTCTGGTCACAAGCCTCGTGCATATATCCACCCCGCCGGAATCGGTGCAAATGCTGGCGTCGGTTGCAGACGGGGCGGCCCATCTGGTCACGACGCCCCTGCTGCCGATGGACCCGATGCCCAACGGCACGGGCGATTTAACCGCCGCGCTGTTCCTGGGCCATACATTGAATGGCTGCGATGTAGTCGATGCGCTGGCCCTGACGGCCGAGGGTATTTTTGGCGTACTCGAAACCACCGCCTGCGCCAAAACGCGTGAACTGGCCCTGATTGCCGCGCAGGATTTGTTGGCCCCCAAGGCAGGGGCCGCCTCCCGCCTGCATCGCTTCCAGCCAGTGGCTTTGGGCCAGCAACTGTAAAACCAAGGTTTTACGCAAAACAATTACGCCAACACACTGAAAAACAAACAAAAACACTGCGTTTTTCAATAACATCAGACCTATACCCGTATGGCATTTAAGGGGCTGTCACAACAATGCCTTAAGCTCAAAAATTTATGTATTCCAAACGATTAGCCGTGAAAATATGAGGTTACGCCAAAAAAGGCGTTATGACTATTCGTTCTCCTGTTGTCAAAGCCCCCCTACCCCATTATAAACACCCCAAAGCAACAAATGAGGATGTGTAACATGGCCCTTGAACGGACCTTCTCTATTTTGAAACCAGACGCGACAAAACGTAACCTGACGGGCGCTATCTGCGACCGCCTTGAACGTGCGGGCCTTCGCATTGTGGCCCAGCGCCGCATTCAGATGTCACGCCGCGATGCTGAAACATTTTATGCCGTTCACAAAGACCGCCCTTTCTTCGGCGAACTCGTCTCCTTCATGATCTCGGCTCCCGTTGTTATTCAAGTACTCGAAGGCGAAAACGCCGTTGCGAAAAACCGCGAAGTCATGGGTGCCACCAACCCGGCACAAGCCGCTGAAGGCACCATCCGCAAGGATTTCGCACTCTCGATCGGTGAAAACTCTGTCCACGGTTCGGACTCACTGGAAAATGCCGCACTCGAGATTAGCTACTTCTTCGCCGGCTCCGAACTGGTCGGTTAAGACTAAAGAATTCGCCTGAGGCTAAAGGCTTCATGCGTAAACACCTTTGTGATAGCGCAATAATTCCCCAATTGTTGCCAGTGCACACAAAGAAGCCCGCCGTGCCCCCACGGCGGGTTTTTGTTTTCTACACGTATATATATGCGGCGTTTAATCCAGCAACGCGCGTTCTGGTTCGTCAAAGTCGGCAGGGTTGAGCTTGCCCGTCCGCTCGAAATACACGGCATCACGACCACCTTCTTTGGCTTTATACAATTGCTCATCCGCCCTTTGCAGCGCTTCCTCGACCGTAATCACATCGGTGCCAATGTAAGCACCGCCAAGCGACGTCGTTACACTCAACTGCCCCTCAGGCGTGGTAACCGGCATAGGCCTGCGGCCAATCGCACGGCGCAAACGCTCGGCAATAAAACACGCTTTCTCGAAACCCACATCAACCAGCACGGCCACGAATTCTTCCCCGCCCGTGCGGGCCAGCAGGTCAAAGCCCCGCATCCGGGTTTTAAGGCGGTCTGAAAAGGTTTTCAAAACCTCATCGCCCACGCCGTGGCCGTAAGTGTCGTTGACCGATTTGAATTTATCGAGATCGAACATCAAAACGGCAATCGCCTTGCGCTGGTCACCCGTCTGTTTCAGCAGTTTATCAAGGTGAACATTAAGGTAGCGGCGGTTATAAAGCCCTGTCAGCGTGTCGGTCAGCGCCATTGAAAGCGAGGCTTCGTAATTGATTTTGAGCTTTTCCTGGAAACGCTTGCGGCGGATTTGCGTACGCACGCGCGCCAGCAACTCGTTCCGGTCCAGCGGGCGCAAAATGTAATCATTCGCCCCAATTTCAAGCCCGCGCGCCACGCGCGACAAATCTTCTTCCTGCCCTACCATCAAAATCGGCACGGCCCGCGTCCTGTCGTTCGAGCGGAAATGCGAGCACAGGCGCAGCCCGTCTTCCTTGACCATATTGAGGGATATAACAATAAGGTCACAATCCGTGACAGCAGCACGTTCAAGCGCGGCCATACCGGTTGATACGCCGTAAACCTTATGCTGGTCACGGCTTAAGGCCTCCTGGCATTTCTGGGATTCAAACGCCTGGTCTTCAATCACCAGAATATTCGCGCGCTCCACCTGCTGGGCCATCATGGCAACGCTTTCACCCGACACACCCAAAGTGGTGGCCGTGCTTTCGCGCGCCCGCCATTCATCAATCGTCATTTTAAGGCGTACAAGCGACCGCACCCGCGCCATAAGCGCAATGTCGTTGACCGGTTTTGACAAAAAGTCGTCAGCCCCCGATTCAAGCCCGCGCACGCGGTCAGTTGAATCGGTCAGCGCCGTGACCATAACCACAGGAATATGGGCGGTTGCAGGGTTGCCTTTGATGCGGCGGCAAACTTCAAACCCGTCCATACCGGGCATCATCACGTCCAGCAACACAAGGTCGGGCGAATCCGCAACAACGCGGTCCAGCGCCTGAACACCCGATGTGGCGGTAATGACATCGTAATATTCAGACGTCAGCTTTGCTTCCAGCAACTTTACGTTGGGGGCAATATCATCAACAACTAAAACGCGCGCGGACATGTGACGTAACCCCTATTGCGCTGGTGCGCCGGCAACCGGCTCCAGATGTTTACGGACTGTTTCAATAAACCCAAGCACCGAAATAGGCTTGGAAATGTAATCTTCGCAGCCCGTTTCGCGGATCCGGTCTTCATCGCCTTTCATAGCGAAGGCGGTAATGGCGATCACGGGAATGGATTTCAGATCCTGCGCTTCTTTGAGCCAGCGGATAAGGTCAAGGCCGGATACTTCAGGCAGCTGGATATCCATCAAAATAAGGTCGGGGCGGCGTTCGCGCGCAAGCTCGAGAACACGGGTACCTTCGCGCGTCTTGATGGTTTCATAGCCGTGCGCTTCAAGCAGATCGTTAAAAAGCTTCATGTTCAGTTCATTGTCTTCAACGATCAGGATAATTTTTTTCATGGAATGCCTGGGGTTCAAAACTTATCGGTTTATTGCCGCGCCGTTACTGTAAGCCGAGCTTTCAGTGCAGGCAGGCAAATCAATATTCTGTAGCGCGACAAGCTTTTGGGTAAGCGTGAAGGTATCATAAACAATCTTGATATCGGATACGACGCCGTTATCCAGCGCCGTTAAATCCATTTCGTATTCGGCAGCGCCCGTATCATCATCGGAAGGGAAAAACGCAAGGCGCATACGATGCGCGGGCGATTTCAGCAAAGCCAGATCAATATTCTTGTTAACATGCAACGCCTTCATCGGGTCAACGCTCTCGCCAATGAACACATTGACCTGCTGCGGCCCCTGGTCATCGCTGCCGTCAAATAATGTAGCGTTGAAAAACTTTTCGCCCTTGCGCGCGCGGTCCAGTATTTCGGATGTGTGCTGCATCGGGAAGAATGTATTTTTGGGCAGGGTAAAATTCAGGTTATTCGGCATCGAATAGATTGCCGCGCCATCAGCATTCACGTTGCGCGAGGCATGGCCGCGAAATTCCTCAAACAAAGCGCCATTGTTTTCACGGCGGGATGAGAAATTGAGGTCTTTGCCGTCCAACGTTTCATATGATGCGAAATCACTGTTGATACGGGTCGAAGTACCATCCGCATATTCATAAACAAGCGATGAGCGATGGTCGGTCGTCCAAGATTCGCAGGTCTTTTTCCATTCAAAGAACATCTTGCCACGAATATCGACCAGTTGGCCGCCACTTGTGACGGATGATAACGACACCTCGTACAAGGCACGGTGCGGATGCACGCCAGCCGCCCCCGAAAGCCCTGCGGCGTTCGCTTGCGGTATAGACGTGGCCAGTAGGGCCACGACAAGGCCTACGATGAACGATCTGTTTTTCGTCATATCCGTTCATTTTAAGAAAAAAACGCCCGGACAGGAAGGGGGTTGAAGGTCGCGGGCGGCAAATATTTCCCGTGACATTCCATTTTTTTTGCCGCCTGCCGCCGTGACCACCCCTGCCGGCCCATCTCCAATTTATCAAACGTTTGTTTTTAAATGATTTTTTGGCGCTTCGCATTTGGCACACCTTTCGCAAAGTGTTCTTGTGAGGAAAGGAACACAACACATGGTCTCTGACGCAGTCTTAAAAAGCAAAACCATCGGTATTACAGCAACCGAGGCCTTCTCGGGCTTCCAGCTGCTGCAAGGCGATGTCGATTCCCACGATGATTTGCACACCAAGCTGCACGACCTGAAAGACGACGCTTCTTTGCGCCGTATCGCAGCCGTAGCCCTGGACATGCTGCGCGAAGCCAATCTGGCCCTGGAAGACGCCCAGCGCCAACTGACGACACAACGCTCCCATATCGAGCACCTCGAAGCCATTTCCACCACAGATGAGCTCACGACTCTGACCAACCGTCGCGGTTTTGTTGATATTTTCGATGGCGAACTGGACCGTACAACCCGCGGCCTCACCAAAGGCGGCCTGCTTTTGATGATCGATCTCGATAACTTCAAAGTCATCAACGATACTTACGGCCACGCAGCCGGCGACGCAGCTTTGCGCCTCGTAGCAGAAACGCTTAAAGGCACGATCCGCCGCATGGACACCGCCGCCCGTCTGGGTGGGGATGAATTCGTCCTGCTGTTCTCAAACGCCGATGTGATGGCCGCCGTTGACCGCGCCCAGCAACTGGCGATGCGCCTCAATACCCTGACATTGCGCTGGAAGGGCGAGAAAATCCCCGTTCGTGCCTCAATCGGGATGCGTGCCTACGCTGCCGGCGATACGGTCGATGGCGTTCTTCACGGTGCAGATTCAAGCATGTACGCGGTCAAGGCCAAGCGCGCCGCCCGCAAAGACGCCAAACAACAGGAGCGTGTGCGCGCCTAAGAGCAACGAGATTCCCGTAGGCCTGCCCCCAAGGTGGCCTATGGGCATGAATGGCGATTTGCCTGCCTACCCCAAGCCTCAACCCCAAGGGCAAGTCGCTTTCCAGAGCCCCGGATCCGGACCCCAAGCCGGATCCGGGGTTTTTTGTTTTTTAAACGGCTTTTGAAAGTGGCGTTGTAAATGAAGCCGCAACCAGTTTGGCAACAGCCATAAAAGCCTGCGCCTGAGGGCTTTGTGGGTCGGCCACAACCACGGGCGTGCCGGCATCTGATAGAGCACGAATTTGTGCATCCAGCGGGATTTCGCCTAAAAATGGCACGGCTACCAGTTCCGCCTGCTGGCGGGCGCCACCATGGCCAAAAATTTCCGTGCGGGTATTGCACACAGGGCAGCAGAAATAGCTCATATTTTCGACAATACCCAGCACGGGCACATCCATCTTTCTGAACATCTCTAGTCCCTTGCGCGCATCGATCAACGCGATGTCCTGCGGGGTCGAAACAATCACGGCACCTGTCATTTTCACCTGCTGCGCCAGCGTGAGCTGAATATCACCCGTACCGGGCGGCAAATCCAGCACCAAAACATCACAACCTGACCAGTCAACGTCGCGTAAAAGTTGTTTGAGGGCCGATTGCACCATGGGCCCGCGCCAGATCATCGGCGCATCTTCATTGACCATGAACCCGATCGACATAAGCTTGAGGCCATGCGCCTCGATCGGCATGATTTTTTCATGCTCGCGGTGCGGCTTCGCATCGCGAACGCCAGCAAGGCGCGGCAGACTGGGCCCATAAATGTCGGCATCCAGCAGACCTACCTTATACCCAAGCGCCACAAGGCTTGCCGCAAGATTTATGGCAACAGTTGATTTGCCAACCCCGCCCTTGCCCGATGCCACGGCCACAATGTGCTTCATGGGCATCTCGATGCCACCGCCATCGGCGAGGCCACCAACATGCCCGCGCCCTTTGGAAGGCGGCATACTGGGCGCAGCCCGCTCGGCTGTCAGTATCACGGACACATGCGAAACACCCTTGACGGCCTGCACACGCTTTTCAACCTCAAGGCGCAGAGCATCGTGGCTTTTAGCGTCGGCTACGGTCAGCACCACGGTCACATCCCGCCCGTCAATGACGACCGAGCATTCGGGCAAACCCGCAAGCGCCGATTTAATGGTGGCTTCATCCGGTTTACGATTGCCAAGAAAACTGAGCACGCTATGTTACCTAAAGTTGTTTCACCCCATATCTACTGGACCATCGCATGACAGGCAATGACAACCGCAATTCTGGCCCCCGCAACCCTTGGAACCAGAATCCGCAGAACAATGGTCCATGGGGTCAGGGTCAAGGCCCAACACCGCAAGGCACCGATAACGGGCCAGACCTCGATATGATCATCCGCCGCATCAAAAGCATACTGGGTGGCAATGGCACGGGCACCAATGATGGCCGCGTTTTCATCAGCATTTTTGCAATCGCCCTCGTCTTGTGGCTTGCCAGCGGCATCTTCCGCATTGAACCGGGCGAAAACGCCGTTATCCAGCGTTTCGGCGCGATTGACCGTACGCAGGGCCAGCCGGGCCTGGGCTACCATTTGCCGTGGCCGGTTGAGACCCTAACCAAACTGAACGTCATGCTCGACCGTCGCACACAAGTCGGTTTCACCGATGTCGGCAATGGCACCCGCAAACAGGACGTGCCCGAAGAAAGCCTGATGCTGACGGCTGACGCCAATATTGTTGATATAGACGTGGTCGTTCTCTGGAACATTGCCGACGCCGATAAATACCTCTTCTCCATCCGCAACCCCGAACAGACCATAAAGCGTGTGGCTGAAAGCGCGATCCGCGAAGCGGTCGGCCAGACGCGTTTACAAACCATCATCACGGCAGGCCGCGATGATGTGGCGCTGCGTATCCAGAAACTGACGCAAAGCATCCTTGATTCCTACAAATCGGGCGTGGCTATCAAACAAGTCCTCATACAGGAAGCAACTGTGCACCCCGAAGTGCTGGAAGCCTATAACGACGTGGCAGCATCACGGCAGGACGCTGAGCGTTATCAGAACGAAGCGATGATCTACCGCAACGACATTCTGCCCCGCGCCCGCGGTGCCGCCATCAAAATGACGCAGGATGCCGAAGCCTACAAACAGGATGTACTGGCCCGCGCCACGGGTGATGCCCAGCGTTTCAGCCAGATTCTTGAAGCCTACAAGTCAGGCAAGGATGTCACCCGCGACCGCATTTACATCGAAACGATGGAACGCGTGCTCTCGACATCCAACCGCGTCATCATCGACCAGAAAGAAGGCACGCAAGGCGTTGTGCCCGTGCTGCCACTTGATGCCTCGCGCGTCATCCCACAAACGCAAACAGCCCAGTAAGGAACGATCATCATGCAATCACGCATCCACACCATCCTTCTTGGTACAGCCGCCGTTATCGTCCTTGCCAGCATCTGCCTGTTCACGGTTGATACAACACAGCAGGCCATCGTGCTGCGTATGGGCCAGCCGGTCAGCGTCTATACAACGCCGGGCCTCAAAGCCAAGCTGCCCTGGCCGATTGAATCGGTCCAGTATTTCGACAACCGCGTGCTTGATGTGGACCCCGAGCCCGAGCGCGTGAACCTGGCCAGTGAAGAAGGCATTGCCGCCAAAGCCGTGGAAGACGGCGGCGGTGAAAAGGCAGGCCGTTCAGGCAGTATCCCCGTATTGGTCGATACCTTTGCGCGTTACCGCATCATCGATCCATTGCTGTTTTTGCAACGCCTGCGCGGTGAAGTAAACGCACAGGCCCGTATTGAAAACGTCATGAACTCCGTCACGCGTGACGTGCTGGGTAAGGCCAGCCTTACGCAATTGCTGTCATCCCAGCGCGCTGTTTTAATGCAACAAATCCGCGACCGCGTGAACAGTGACATGAAGGAACGCGGCGTTGAAATTGTTGATGTGCGTATCAGCCGCGCCGACTTGACCGAGCAACTGCGCGATTCAACCGTCAACCGCATGATCACCGAACGCCGCGAAGAAGCAACCGAGACCCGCGCCAAAGGTCAGGAAAAAGCACAGGAAATCAAATCAACCGCTGAAAAGGAACGCACCATCCTGCTGGCCAACGCCACACGCGATGCCGAAAACGTGCGCGGTGAAGGCGACAAGCAGGCCATCGAAGTCACGACATCAGCCGCCAACCAGGACCGTGATTTTTACGCCTTCCTCAAAACCATGTTCGCCTACCAGACGACCTTGGCAAAACCTGAAACCACGCTCGTGCTTTCATCCGACAGCGCGTTTTTGCGCTACCTGAAGTCACAAAACGCTGCGCCACGGTAAGTAAAACAGCCAAAAATTTGACAAAATTTGATCCCACAATCGGGATAAGTCTTATCTAACAGGAGTTTAGCCTATGCTACGTAAAACGGTTCTGACCTGCCTGGCTCTGGTTGTAGCGGCGGGTGGTGTTTCACTCGTCTCAGGCATCATCACCCCGTCATGGGCACTCTCATCAACCCCCGGCCCCAGTGCGCCCGGCAGCTTTGCTGATCTGGCTGAAAAACTTTTACCCACAGTCGTCAACATTTCATCGACCCAGAAGGCCGATGTGATTGTGAATAACGATGATGGCCAGCCACCGCAAAGCGGTCCTGAAGTACCAAACTTCCCCGAAGGCTCCCCGTTTGAAGATTTCTTTAACGACTACATGAAACGCCATCAGGACCAGGCACAGTCTGCCCCGCCAACATCGCTGGGCTCAGGCTTCATCATCGACAAGGAAAAAGGCTATATCGTCACCAACAACCACGTCATCAAAGACGCGCAGGAAATCCGCGTGACATTGCACGATGATTCCATCGTCAACGCATCCGTTGTCGGTCATGACGAAAAAACCGATATCGCGCTTTTACAGGCTGACCTGAAAGGCCATAACATTTCACAAGCGGCCTTCGGCAATTCCGATGTACTGCGCGTGGGTGACTGGGTGATTGCCATCGGTAACCCGTTCGGCCTTGGCGGCACTGTTACCGCCGGTATCGTATCAGCGCGCAAGCGTGACATTAACGCAGGCCCGTATGATGATTTCATCCAGACTGATGCATCCATCAACCGCGGCAATTCCGGCGGCCCGATGTTCGACATGAAAGGCGAAGTCATTGGCATCAACACCGCCATCTTCTCGCCATCCGGCGGGTCGGTCGGCATCGGCTTTGCCATTCCCTCTGTCATCACCAAAACGGTCATCGACCAGTTGGTCAAATACGGTAAAACCCGCCGCGGCTGGCTGGGCGTCCGCATCCAGACGGTGACAGACGAGATTGCCGAAAGCCTGAATTTCGGTAAGGCCCGCGGCGCATTGATCGCAAGCCTTAACCCCAAAGGCCCGGCTGAAAAAGCAGGCCTGAAGGCGGGCGATATTGTAACGGCCTTTAACGGCAAGCCAGTACCCGATATGCGTACCTTGCCAAAAATCGTGGCTGACACTGAAATTGGAAAAACCGTGCCCATCACGGTATGGCGCGCCGGCAAGGAGATGGACTTGCAGGTGGCCGTAGGCGAACTGGAAGCCGCTGAAGAACAGGGCCTGGTCCAGAAGGAAACCCCGGTCGATGAAGTCAAACCGCAGGTCGGCGAAGAAATCCCTGAACTGGGCACGCATCTGGCTGCCCTCTCGGCAGATATCCGCGCGCAGTTTAATCTGGCGTCCGATGTTTTGGGGCTGGTCGTCATGGATATTGACGGCAACTCCGATGCGGCAAGCAAAGGCCTCGCCGAAGGGGACGTGATTGTCGAGATGAACCAGACGGCCGTCAAAACGATTGCCGAGGTGAAGAAGGCAATTGCCGATGCCAAGGCGCTTAAAAAGACGTCGATTTTACTGCTGGTCAATCGCCAGGGCGATATCCAGTTCATCGCGGTCAAGCTGATGCCTGAAAAGCCGGCCAAAACCTCCACCAAAAGCGACGCCCCAAAGGCACCTGCCCCTAAAACGGACGCGCCTAAAACAGATGCGCCGAAGCTCGAAACACCCAAACTCGACGCACCCAAATAAGCATGATCAAGGTCATCATCGGCCCCACCGCCAGCGGCAAGTCCGCCTTGGCGGTGGACCATGCCTTGCGCGATAACGGCATCGTCATCAACGCCGATGCGATGCAGTGCTACGACGCACTGCCCATCCTCACGGCCCAGCCAACATTGGCTGAATGTAAGGGGATCCCCCACCGCCTTTATAGCGTGCTTGATGCCAATGCCCGCATGTCGGCAGCCGACTGGGTACGCATGGCCACCGCTGCCATCGAAACAGCGCTGGCCGCAGGCCAGACGCCTTATCTGGTTGGCGGCACGGGGCTTTATATAAAAGCGCTGATGGACGGTCTGTCGCCTATTCCCGACATTCCTGATGATGTGCGCACAAGCGTGCGTGCGCGGCTTGATGGCGAAGGGCTTGAAACCATTTATGCTGACCTGCAGGCGCGTGATGCTGCCATGGCCGCCAAACTCAAAGCCGGCGACACCCAGCGCATTTTGCGCGCGATGGAAGTACTGGAAGCAACCAGCCAAAGCCTCGCCGCATGGCAAGCCATGCCCACCGTGAAGCCGCCCGCACACTGGCAGTTTCATGTCATCCAGATGCGCCCTGAACGCGAAGTGCTGGATGCCAAAATCCGCGCCCGCCTGCGCCTGATGCTCGATGCAGGCGCGATGGACGAAGTGCGCGCACTGGCCGCCCGCATAGATAAAGGCGAAGTTGCACCCGATGCCCTTGTGACCGTCGCGCACGGCTTCAAAAATTTCAGCAAAGTTTTAAAGGGTGCAATGACGCTTGATGACGCGCTTGAGGCCACCGCCATTGAAGGTCGCCAATATACCAAGCGCCAGCGTACATGGCTGCGCCACCAGATCAGGGCCGATGAAATAATCGATTAGAAGCTAAGGCTTAGTAAAGCTGGAGGCCGTATTGGGTATAAGTACCGACTTCGCGCCGCGTCATGTAATCGATGAGCAGATAGCCGCGACGCGACTTGGTGCCCACGCCGTACATTTTGGCAACAGCATTGGCAAGGCCGCGCTGGCTTGCGGGGGAAAGGGTATAAAAATTCTCACCCACTTCAACCTGCAGCACGTTGCCACGGATAGACTGGGTAAAGCCGCGCCGCCATTCAAGGCTCTGAACCCTGATAATAAGATGCGCCTGCTGCCAGCCCGCAACCACTCTGGCTGTTGGCGTATTGGGGGGATACACCCATGCATCATCGCCATATACCATGGGAATGCTATCCATCTCCGATGCTACATAGGGTTTGAATTCCTCAGGCCCGTTATAACGTGGCGGCTGGGTGCAGCCGGCCAGCATGGCGGATACCGATAAAACCAGAAATAAGCTGAAAAAGCGCATGGCGGATGTTGGCTCGTTTTTAATGAATTCATGATATTATTCCCATATGGCTGACCCTGTGTCCATCGCATTAAGTGGTTTAAACGCGGCTTCCCTGCGCGTAGGGGCTGCTGCCTCCAATATCGCCAATGCCCGTACATCAGGTGCTTTAGCCACAGGTGACGGCCCTGCGGCCTATACACCGGTTGATGTGGTTACAACATCGCAGGGCGATGCAGGTACAAACGCCACACTGGAAGACCGTACCCCAGCCACTTACACGGCCTATGACCCCAATGCGTCTTACGCCAATGCCGATGGCCTCGTGGCCATCCCCAATGTCGATGAAGCGACCGAAATCGTCAATTTACAGCAGGCGGCCCTGGCCTATAAGGCCAATGCAGCCGTTATCAGGGTCACGGACGACATGCAGCACGAATTGCTGGACCGTATCGACGAACGCGCCTGAGTTAAGCAGACGACGCCCGAATTTAACCCAAAGCCCGCCTTTCCAACGCCCCATAGCTGGAGTAGTTTAAGACCACCCTAACCGGAGGTTGTTTAAATGCTACGCACCGCCTTTTTATCTGCCCTGACCGTTCTTGGTTTTGCCAATGTAGCTCTGGCTGATGACAACACCATCACCCTGCCCCCGGCTGGCCACACGATCATCAATCTGGCCGTGACCGAACACAAGAAACTGACGCAGGACACGTTATCCGCCCAGTTACAGATTGAACATGAAGGCCCAGCCCCAGTCGCCATTCAGGACAAAATCAATAAAGCCATGGCCGATGCGCTGACGCTGGCCAAAACCTACCCCACCGTCAAAGCCACAACCGGCGGCTATTATGTGTACGCCTATGACGAACCCCCCGTAACCGATGCTAAAACAGGCAAACCGGTCAGCAGCGTTAAAAAATGGCGTGGCAACCAAGGCATCCAGCTTGAAAGCACCGATGCCACCAAGCTGCTGGAACTGACAGGCAAAATCCAGTCCATGGGATTTACAGCCAGCGGGCTTAATTACAGCCTCTCGCAAGAAAAATCAGATGGCGTACTCGATGAACTGATGACCAAAGCGCTCAAAGCTTTAGGCGATAAAGCCAAACTGGCCGCAAGCGCATTGGGCAAAGGCAGCTATGACATCATTGATGTAACGGTTGATGGCGCAAGCCCACAGCCGCAGCCTATATACGCCAAGGCCGCCATGATGCGTGCTGACGCCGCCGTGGAAGGCGTGGCCGCCCCGCAGGCGCAGGCTGGTGAAACCGATGTGACCATGACAATCAACGCCCGCGTGATGCTCAAGCCGTGACAGACCCTTTATACCGCCGCTTCCTAAGCCCCGCCGATATCGCGCGCTGGACCGATAAATACTTCTCCCGCACGCGTAAAACCGTGGAAGTCAACGGCGAATGCACGGCCACCTACGCTGTGTTTTTACGCCGCCCCAGCGTCATGGCCTGCGACCTCGCTATCGACTGGCTTCAGACAGTCGCAACTCAGCAAGGCTTTGGAATCACCATCACGCCTGCCTTTGAAACCGGTGCCCCTGTAGGCGCGGGCGAACCATTGCTGTTTTACAGCGGCCCGTTTTCCAAACTGGCTGAGCTTGAAACCCATCTGCTGCAAAAAATCGGCCCCGCTTGTGTAGCCGCACATAACGCACGCAATATGGTTCTTGAACTGCCCGCCATCCCCATGATCGAAATGAGCGCGCGCCATTGCGCCGGCTTCGAGATGGCCGAGATGATGGCCTACGCCGCCAAAGCCGGCACGCTGGCCGCCCGTTCGACCGACCCTGCCGCCAAAGGTTTCATCGGCACATCAACGGACGGCGGCGCTAATTTCTTTGAAGGCACGACAGGCCTTGGCACCATGCCACACGCCCTCATCGGTTACGCAGGCTCAACCCTCAAGGCCGCGCAGATGTACCGCGCCGCCAACCCCGAGGCCGACTTTACAGTCCTGCCCGATTTTTACGGGCAGGAAGTAACCGATTCCATCGAAGTCTGCCGCGCCTTCCCCGAAGATGCAGCCGCCGGACGCCTCAAATTCAGGCTTGATACGCATGGCGGGCGCTATATCGAAGGGCTCGACAAACCTTTGTCGTATGCTGTTATCGACCGCAACGTGCCTGACACATTGCACACGTATTTATCCGATACCGACCAGACACATTTGCTGGGCGAAGGAGTCAGCGCGGCTGCCATCTGGCATTTCCGCGAACAGATGAACCGCGCGGGATTCCCCAATGTGGGCATCATCGGCTCATCCGGTTTTGGACCTGATAAATGCCGCATCATGCGTATGGCAAAAGCACCGCTAACACTTGTTGGCACCGGCTCATTCCTGCCTGACAAATGGTCCGAGACATATGCGACTGCCGACGTCATTCGTTACGGCGACGCCTACCGCGTCAAAAAAGGACGTGAATGGCTAATTCACCGCTATAAGGCACGCACGAGCCAAAAGGCCATCTAAGCCACCAGCTTTGCAATCACTTTTTCAAATTCACCCATATTGAATGGTTTGGCCAGTACGGTGTCGGCCCCTGCAAGTTCGGCCAGATTAAGGCTATCGCCCATGATCCTGCCACCGCCACCGCCCGAAATAGCCAGTATTTTTACATCAGGGAATTTCGCACGCATTTCTATAATCGTGTTCAGCCCATGCTTTTTGGGCATAACAATATCAGTGATAACAAGATGCGGCAAAACGCTTTTGGCCAGTACCAGCATCGCTTCCTCACCATTGCCCGCCTGCAAAACATTATAACCACAGTCAGTCAGTGAACTGCACAGAATTTCTCTTACATTCGGGTCATCATCAACGACCAGTACCGTTTTTTTGACTATTGCCATCGCTGTCTCCGTTTAAAATTTTATGCAGTTTCTGGGCCAGTGCATCGCGGCGGTAAGGCTTGCTGATCATCTCTTCGCCCGCGCAAAACTGGTAGTTACCCGATGGCAACGGACTTGAACTCATCAGTGAAATCCGCAGCCACACCAGCGCCCCGATTATCGTCATGAGTGGCCGCACCACGACTGGTGACAAGGTGCTCGGGCTTGAAATGGGGGCCGATGACTACATCGGCAAACCTTTTCAGCCGCGCGAAATGGTTGCCCGCATCAAGGCGCATATCCGTCGCTACCATGCCAGCTATAACGGCTCGCTATCCATGCCTGAAGCGCGCCCCGTACCTGAACGCGTAGCTTTTGGCGGTTTCGTGCTAGACCGGATGCAATTGCAGGTATTCGACAAAAGCAACAAACCGACCAACCTGACGGTGCGTGAATTCCGGCTGATTGAGGCGCTTGTCATGGCCCCACGTCAGGTCCATTCGCGTGAATATCTTCTCAACACTGTGCGCGGCGACAATCTTGACATTACCGATCGAGCAATAGACGTGCAGTTCCTGCGTATTCGCCGTAAACTGGGCGACAAACCCGGCCAAAAGCAGATCATCAAGGCCGTACGCAGCATCGGTTACATGCTGGGCTGTGATACAGCAGTGCTTTAATCAACCCGCCTGCTTTGTCAGCGCCCTTATTTCATCGGCAAGCTTTTGCTGCGTATAGGGTTTTGACAGGTAACTTGCCACCCCCTCAGGAAACGGTGCCAGAATATCATCATGCGGCACATTACCCGACAGGAACAAAACTCTTATATTGGGGAACACATTGCGCGTGCGCGCTGCCAGATCCGGCCCATCAATACCACCAGGCATCACAACATCGGTCAGTAGCAAGTCAACATTATCAAGCCGCAACATAATTTCCATAGCCTCAACACCGCTGCGAGCCGTATAAATGGTATAACCCATACGACTGAGCCTACTACCCGTGACACTCAAAACGTTGGGGTCATCCTCCGCAATTACAACCGTGCCCGCACCCGTATGGGTCGCCTCATGCCGCACATCACTCTGCAGCGCGCCCCCGTTGGCCGATACTTCAATATCACAACGCGGAAAACACATCGCAACGCAGGTGCCTTCATGCTCGGTACTGTCTATAATTACATACCCGCCAGATTGTTTGGCAAAGCCATAAACCATACTAAGCCCAAGCCCGGTACCGACACCCGCCTCTTTGGTTGTAAAAAACGGCTCGAACACACGAGCCAGCACATCAGGGGGAATACCCTGCCCCGTATCTGTAACTGATAAAGTTACATAGAGCCCAGCAGACACACCGCGCAGTAAAGCCTCCTTATCGCCTAAATTAATATTATCCGCGCGGATACTTATGCTGCCGCCGCGCGGCATTGCATCACTCGCGTTGATAACAAGGTTAAGCAATGCATTTTCAAGTTGGCCCGCATCCAAGTACACTGACCACACCTCTGGTGCTATCGTTACATCCAGCATTATAGTTTCGTTGATAGCGCGGCTGAATAGCGTCAATGCATCTGGTATGAATTGGCGCAACTGCAAAACACGAGGATTAAGAACCTGGCGCCGTGAAAAGCTTAATAGCCGTTGCGTTAATTCAGCACCACGAAAAGCCGCACGCTGGGCTGTATTTATATAACCCCTTGCCGGTGCACCACGAGGCAAATCATCTTCCACAAGATCCATGTTGCCAGTAATAATGGCAAGCATGTTGTTGAAATCATGCGCGATACCGCCAGTGAGCCGCCCTACAGCCTCCATTTTTTGGGATTGCGCCAATAATTGTTGCAATTCCGCTTTTTCAATATCGCTTTTTTTACGAGCACTCACATCGCGCTCGTTGCCAATAAATCCGCCATCTTCCAGCATGGTAAGCGACACCTCAAAAACCTGCTTGTTTTTCTGTGCACTCACCATCGAAATTTCGCCATACCAGAAACCATCCTGATGCAGCATCTCGAGTGACGAATTTTTTAAAATATCGCGCGCTGCACCCATATAAAAAGATAACCACGGCACACCCATAGGCTCAAAATCAGTATCGAACAAATGTAGGTCACGATATGCTTGGTTGGCATAAACCAACCGCCCTTGGGCATCCACCATATACACACCATCACGCGATGCCTCGATAGCGGCCAGCCGCCTGCCCGCCTGCGTATTGATGTCACGGATGTTACGCATATTGCGTGCCATCCGTAAAAACATGTCATTCAGAGCACGCTGCGCCAGCCCAACTTCATCTTCACGAACTGGCTTAATAATGTAAGTTTCCACATTGTCGGGGTCTTGTGCTGCGCGCGTCAGCTGCCGGACCATCTGGCGCATGGGCAGAAAAATATCACCGATAATCACAAAGGCTAAAAAACATACCAAAGGCAGACTGATAACAATCAACGCCTGCGTATGGCAAATCGCCCCATCGGCCTTGCAGGCCGACAGCAGTTTGGCACCAAAGGTGGCCGGAAACCCCAACAGCAGAAAGCCGCATAATAACAGCTTGGTTCTGATAGAAAATTGTAACGCCCGCCGCATGGCTAGCTCCCATATACTAGGGAGCAAGCCTATAATGCTAAGATTACCGTATGATTACATCGAGAAAACGGGGCTGCGTGGCAGAGGGGAGCGCCGAAATTGAAAACGCTATTCCACGAGATGGAAAAAAACGCTCACGATGTTAAAATCGAGCCTGCGCTGCTGACACAGATCCTCACTGAATAAAAAAATCCGTACGGATTTCGATACCCTGACAAGTTAGGCAAGCGACCTAAATCCGAGGCCCCAAAAGCCACAATAATTGAAAAACAGATTTTCTGTGTCTATGGCACAGCGAAAAGTAACGGCTCATTCGCTTAAAAATCAGACTTGGTTGAAGCATGATGAAAGCAAGTCAACTATCTTGCGGCGGGCTCAATGGCATTTATACATTCAGGCAGGGAAACTTGGGTAAGACAGGCTTTAGGAAAATATGGCAGAGAATCGTCACCGCCCGCAGGCTCCATCCTGTCCATATCTTCCGCTGTGCTGTTTATGATATTCGCCAATTTTGTGGCGGGACGCCACCAGCCCTTGCGGTTAATGCTGTATAATATCCGATAACGGTCCGTGGTGCTGCTGTCGCGGATTTCATTTACCTGATTATCCATGATCATAGCCTTGTTATTGATATAAAGTATCAGTAAAGCATGAGGCATATTGCGAATCCGATCATGTACAATAGCAATCCGAAGACTATCTTCCGATATACCCAGAGAACGCAGCCAGGCATATTTGGCGATGACGAAATCTTCACAATCCCCCCCCCCCCGCACGCGAAAAAAACTGTGCAGGTGTCTCCCAGTAATCGCTTGCACCCCAGTTAGTAATGTCCTCAATATAACCGAATTTATTGATAAATTCACCGACCTTCTGCAACCTGTCCCGGGGCGACAGCCCTTCCAAAATCTTTCTGTTATCCAGCCATGGCTGGAGTGGCTTTTGGCGGGCATCCATACGGCTGATCATATTTGTCCATTTATAAAAAGGCGTATTATCCTGATTAAAAATTTCTGAGCCACTAAAAGGTGCGGGGTGGGCCGCAAGTGCTATAGCTGTTGGACTGCCTGCAGCTGCATAGGTCTGTTTGATTTCAACATCAAATATTAAAACCAGTCCCAGAACAGAAAATACAGCCAGCTTTTTCATGGTTTTTGGTGCCGCTATTCTTGAATCCAACCCGCCAGCTGCAGCTGCCACTTTTCCAAGTTTTCTCCGGCGCTTTTTAACTGATCGGCATCGAGTTTAGCAAAGGCCATCTGAAGCGTTTCTATGCTTTGACGCAGGGAAACGATCCCAGGGCGATAACTTTTATAAATATTGTCATCTTTCATTTTATCCAGAGAGATCTTCGCATGCTCCAGAGATTTTCGGGCACCGAAGAAATTACCGGCACCTATATAATTGCTCGCCAACGTAAGGTAATCCCGGGCCTGTATTGCAGTGGGAACGGAATCGTTGACCTTGACAACGCGGTCGATCAGTTCTGAAAGCTGCGCCTCGGCGCTCTTGATATTGCCCGCTGCGATCTCTTTTTCTGCCTTATCAAGATACGCCTTGGCTTTATAATCGGCCAGATCCAGGGTGATATAAAAAATCAAAGCATCGCTCTCTGCGCGAGTGCTTTTTATCCATCGCGGCCCGGCACCCAGAGTCATGTTTTCCAGAGTTTCCGTCTCAATCGGTATATAACTCTTTCTTTCGTTGAGATCGCCTGCATAGAACCCACCGCCAAACTCGACTCTGGTCAACCGACGCTGTGCAGGCGTTGCGCGCAGGATAATGGGGAGTAAATTGCGTGCCATGATAACTTTCTGCCGGGCTATGGCAGACTGTTGACTGATTAATTCTTTGCGCGCCTGATTGACATTCTCAATGAAATTTTGTGAGGCTTTCCGCTCTTCTGCAAAAGGAGCATCGCTCACACGATTGTCGTCTTGCACATTATTGGCAAGTGGGGGGCCGGAAGACTGCGCGAAGGCCAAGCTTCCCCCACAAACACCCAACCCCAGCAGAAAGACTGTTAAGCAAAGCTGACGTATTTTCATACTCTTTCTCCTTTGGAAAGCACTACCGCGCTGTGAAGCGACTCAAGAAACAAATGAGCCGCGGACACTTTTCATCCCAAAGCATATTTTAATTAATCATTTGCTATTGGCGTTTCCCGCGTGAATGGGTGCTATGTCCTTGGATTCATGCAGAAATGCTCGTATTATTATTTTTGTTCGACTGTCTCGGGTGTCTGGCAATCTCTGCAATTGTATGAGCCGCGCTAATACGTGATGCTTTTTTGAACCACGCGCCAAAAGTATCTGGCCAGCCCGTCAGGATTTTGGATTCAAACCGCACTGCCTCCGAGAGAGCTCAGGCATTTTCCTTCATTTGCTCTTGCACCAACCCTGAGAAGGGATTTTGGAGGATCTCGGATTATGACAAACACATAAAGCGGCTTATTTGTTAGGTTTATGATGGTGCAGCGTGCGAACCTTGACCGCAAATTTTCTCCAGTAAATGCTGGGCTGCAAAGGGCTTGATGCTCAAAAACGGGGAAAATAGCGCCTTAACATCGCTGATTATGGCTTTTGAACAGGACATACGCATTAGTTAGCGCGCATGGGAGATGCGAGCAAGCGCAATCCGTTTAACACCACCAGTACGGTCCCACCCTCATGCCCGATCACCGCTAGTGGGAGCGGTAGATCGAAGAACAGTCCGCCAGTGACGAGAACAATCATCGCGCCTATAGCGAATATGAGATTCTGCCGGATGATCGAAGCCGTCTGCCGGGCAAGATCATGAGCAGCGGCCAGTCGCTCCATGTCCTCGGACAGTAGCGCGACGTCAGCCGCCTGAAGGGCGACATCCGATCCAGCAGCCCCCATGGCGATACCGACATCAGCACGCGCGAGCGCCGCCGCATCGTTCACGCCATCGCCGACAAATGCGACCCGACCCTTGCTCGCAAGTTCGCCAACCATGCGCACTTTGTCTTCTGGCAACATGTCGGCATGAACGTTTTCAGCAGTCAGCCCAAGCTCTTCACCGATGCGCAAGGCAACCGGGCGACGATCCCCGGTCATCATCACGATCTTCTTAATCCCTCTGCTGGTCAGAGCAGCAAGAGCCGAGCGAGAGGTCGCGCGTATCTGGTCGGCGATACTGACCGCGCCCAGTATCTGAGAGCCAAGTCCTAAGTAGATGATTGTCTGAGAGGTTGCTGAAAGGCTGCGGAGTGCAGGATGATCAAGCGTGGCGCTCATTTGTGCAGCCAGTCGCGGATTGCCAGCCCAGAGCTGTTCATTACCATAGCGACCAACAATGCCTGCACTGGGCCGATTGCTGACTTCTTCTACATGAGCAAATTCAATACCGCGTGCCGTAACATTCCTCCTGATCGCATCGGCGCTGTGATGTTCTGATTGGACTTCGAGCCCAGCGAGCAGCGAAAGGAAGCGTGTCTCGTCCCCATCAAGCGCAACCACGCCGGTGACTGCCGCCCGCCCAGTGGTCAGCGTGCCTGTCTTGTCGAAAGCAAATGTGTCTACGGATGCCAGCGTTTCGAGCGCTGCGCCGCCCTTGAACAACACCCCGCTGCGAGCCGCTGCCGACAGGGCAGACAAGATGGCAGCTGGTACAGAGATCACGATCGCGCAGGGGCTCGCAGCAACAAGCAGTGTCGCAGAACGGTACATGGCCTCGTCCCAATCGCGGCCCAGCCAGTAAAAGCCGATGAACGCCAGCACTGCACCGACCAGCACCGCAACCGTATAGCGCTGCCCGAACCACGCGCTGAACCGCTCCGATGGCGCCTTGGCTGCCTGCGCCTGCGTAACCAGGGCGATCATTCGCGCAACTGTGCTTTCCGCAAGAGCCTTGGTGACCTCTACCTCAAGTACGCCATCGAGATTGACTGTGGCCTCGAAAACCTGCGTGCCGGGGTCTTTGCTGACGGGCATGGACTCGCCTGTAATGCTGGCTTCATCGATGGCGCTGTGGCCATCAAGGATCGTCCCGTCAGCGGGAACGCGAGCCCCTGGACGAAGTATAACGATGTCGCCGACGCAAAGCAGGGCAGCAGGGATTTCTTCGACGGCTCCGCCAGATGTTTTGCGCAGTGCCGTTTCGGGACGAAGAGCCATCAAGGCTTCAATAGCGCGCCGCGCCCGGCCAAGTGCTCTTTCTTCAAGGGTTGTGGAAAGGCTGAAGAGCGTCAGGAGTACCGCGCCTTCGAACGGCGCACCGACGGTTGCTGCCGCGACGGCAGCCACAACCATCAACAGATCGATGTCGAGAACGCGTTCTTGCCATAGAGCAGTCAGGGCACGCTGCGCAGCGGGGAAACCACCAGCAAGATAAACAAGTCCCATGCCCAAAACGGACACTAATGCAGTCGCGGTACTTTCCAAAGGTAGCAAACCGGCAATGGCCAGTGCCATTCCCAGAATTGTCAGCACTGTGAGAGCAAGAGGAATGTCTGCCGTTTGGGAAAGCGGTTTGCGAGTGTTATTAAGCATCCCAGATCATACATCGCAAGCGCCCATTCCATAAAGGTTTTTATGAATGTTCATGCATCCTGAATAATTCCTTATTCTTTACGGTATCGACCAGTGCGTATTTATTTAGGGATTCCACAAACGCCTATTTTGCATCAAACCATATATGCCTGAGATGACATGATCCACTCACGCAGCATGTGTTTGCATCGCTGTTGAGGCATTCCACGATAAGGGACTGTAATTGTTCGCTTTTTTTGAAGCACTTTGTAGGCTTGTTTGGGCGCGACTGAAATGTCCACGTCAACGCTGGAAACTATCTAGGGTTAATTTCTTCAGGGTTGAGGTCGGTTGATACAGGCACTGCACCGCCTTCATTGTCCCAACGCATCAGCGCTTGCAGTTTCATGCGCTTGTTTTTGGCCTCGCTTCCCGTAAGTTCCGCCCGTAGATTATTGAGATCAAGACGCTTGCTATACATTTGCAGACAGCCTTTTTCATCGACCGGCCAAAGGTCACGCGGCTTATCCCAATACAGCTCGACGCCGTTATTATCAGGATCGCGCAAATAAATGGCTTCGCTCACGCCGTGATCCGCCGCACCGTCAAGATCAAGACCTGCTTCTGTTATACGGGAAAGCGCATCGGCCAGCGAAAGTCGCGTCGGATAAAGAATGGCCGTGTGGTAAAGACCTGTACTTCCAGGCGGTGGGGAAGAGCCGCCTTTGCTTTCCCATGTATTAAGGCCGATATGATGATGATAGTCACCCGCTGCAATAAAAACGGCGCTGTCTCCATAGCGTTGCGTAATATGAAAGCCGAGAACGTCACAATAGAACGAAAGCGCCCGTTCGATATCAGCAACTTTCAAATGCACATGCCCAATTCTGACGTTCCCATCAATTTCATTTTTTTTATAAGGGATCTGTGCCATTTTTTGTTCCTACTGATGTTGCATTACTCAAGCCACATGCTTATGACCTATCGTATAGATCGCTGGTTTGTCCGGCATCTTTACGCCGCCTTGCGCTCCAGCTCCTGCCTAGGACCAAAGAATTCAAAATGAACCTGTGATGCCGGAATGCCCCATTCCAGAAGCTGGTGATACATATTCACCATGAAGGGCTTCGGGCCGCAGAAAAAATAATCCGCATCTTTCTCCGGCACAAGGCGTTCGATAAGCGCGGCATCGAACATACCCGTATCATTGGAAGCGCTACGCTGAACACCCTCACGCGCTGGCTCGCTGTAGCGGAAATGTGTTTTGAGGTTGCTGTGCATTCCGGCCAGTTCCTCAATTTCCTTACGGAATGGCTGGATGCCTTCATGCAGGCTACCGTGGATCAAGACAATTTTGCGCTCCGGCATTTCTTCCAATGCCGTTTTCAGAATGCTGTAAAGCGGGGTAATGCCAATGCCGCCCGCCATCAGGACGAGAGGTCGTTCGTGTTTCTCGGTTACATCAAGGAAAAATTCTCCGCAAGGGGGGGCAATCTCTACCGTCGATTCGACTTCGAAAGAGTCATGCAGGAGGTTTGAGACGTAACCCTTCGGCGTATCCGCCTTCGGCCCCGTTTCACGCTTGACGCTGATGCGAAGATAATCCTGCCCCGGCTTGTCTGAGAGGCTGTAATTGCGCATCGTCGTATGACCGCACGGGCTGGGAACGCGCACTGTAATATACTGGCCCGGCTTGAATGAAGGCAATAGACCGCCATCTGCAGGCACAAGATAAAAAGACGTTATGATATCGCTTTCCTTTTCCTTACGCGTCACGCGGAAGGATTTAAATTCCGCCCAGCCTCCGGGCGTTTCGGTCTGCTCTTTATAGATTTGCGCTTCTCGTCCGATCAGAATATCCGCAAGAAAACCATAGGCCTCGCCCCAGGCATTGATAATATCATCCGTAGCCGCCTCACCCAGAACCTCGCGGATTGATGCCAGCAAATTTTCGCCGACGATGGGATAGTGTTCCGGCTTAATACGCAGCGACGCATGTTTTTGGGCGATCAACTCGACTGCACCGCCCAGAACTTCAAGATTATCAATATTACAGGAAGCCTACGAAACAAAACAGCTGCGTGGAAATAAGCTCCTAGAAGTTCAAAAGCTTCTTGAACGTCGCAGGCGTCTCGGAAAATCAGCAAAAGGCGGAAGCCAGACCCACAGCCGTAATCGCAAAGAAGAAGTCCTTTCTACGAAATTTATTCTGAAGGTCTATCAAAAAGAAGTTGATCGCAAAACGATGATGACGCGCAAAGCCGAACAGGTTGGTCATCATCTGACGTTCGTTACAGAAGCTATGCACCAGCTGTTTAGGGAAGAAAATTTCAATAATTTATTAAGGGCGGAGGGTCTGGACACTATGCCAAAGCAGTTGTCCGATCTTCTTGCGGAAAGAGGTAAATCATATGGCTAATTTAAAGAAACCTCGCCCTGTAGATGAAGTGAAATTTGGCTTTGATGCCCAGACTGTAGATGTGCGTATCGACAAGGCTTTGCGGGACTTCTGGCTTTATTACCTTCACTTGCGGCGTTGGTCCCGTACAGGCCGTTAAAACGCCAATATATGTCAGGATCGACTTTAAAAGCTCGACCTCTGTCGCCCACAGAGCGTGATAGAAAACCAGCAGGTTCGGCAGGATCAGGAAGGCATAAAGAGAAACGTAAAAAGCCAAGGTCCGCCGCACCTTTATGGGGTCGTTGCAATCGGGTTTTATCATCGCGTCCTCCGTAACTCAAAATGCGGCATGTCATGAAACTTGCTGTCGGCATTGTTGCCGTCAAAATCCCAATCACCGCCCCAGCGGATCGCAACACCTTCAATGGCAGCCGCCGCGTACATCAATCCGGCAAGAACGGCGAAACGTTGTTTGTCCTGCCAGACATCCACGCCGTTTATAACGATGAGCACCCGCAATCAGCTATTTGAACCACAAAATAATAATACAGGTCTCCGATCACGCGCCCAACTGGATACAATGGATTTTTATCAAGGTGACAAAAAAGGGCCTCGCGCTGAAGACGTCCCAAATTTTGATATTTTCAATGATTTCATGTTCGGAAATAAAGAAAAAGGCGTCCCTGCATTCGGGCCGCGCATGAATGAAGCGGTGTTTTGCAAGGATGCTTTCGGCACCTTCAACACATCGTATGATGAAAGTGGTAATCCCGGCACGATGACCGAATTTTTAAATTCGCGCAAAGAACAATATGGTGAAAATCATTTGCTGCTCATGGGCACCACCACGCAGGTATGCTGCTTGAAGACCGCTACCGGTGCCATAGAAAAAGGATTTAATACGATAGCATTAACGGATTGCGTTGCCGGATGGACAGATAATAAATACAAAAGGCTGACATGGCGCGAAGGTAATGTAACGCCTGAATGGCATCAAAGCGAAATGATTTCTGGTGTGGAGAATGAGCGGATGGGGTTTACGGCCACGGATCGATCTGCCATCTCCAAAATCAGCTTTGGCAACGCTGCGGATTTTATTGCGCGGAATAATTATGCTCCAACCCTGCTCAATGATTTCCAGCAAAGCCCAAGCTGAGCTATTCTCCGTTTCTCCAAATTTATCGAGCGCTATTTGTTCAAACGTCAACGGTGTTCGCTAATCATTTCAATTACCTGTGAGACATGATCTGGCGACCGCCCTGTTCCGCATCATGACCGTAACACTCATTTTGTTTCTAAAATGATGTTTTATTATTCTCCACCTCAACGCTAGCGTTGACGAAACGGAGAATTTTTATAGGATTTACGAACGATCAAGACGGCGACACCGTTGACGTCTGCACTATAGACCTCAACGGTGTTTGTTGAATCAAATCAATGAGTTCTGCGGGGTAGCGTTTTTTCAGTTCGTGAAAATAAAATGGTTACCATTCGATAATTAAACTCTTATCCGAGCCTAACCTATTGAACTGATTCAATATTGAGTTTTCCAGAAAGTATGGTGCAGCATACGGACTCAATCGTATAAAAATTCTCCGTTGTAAGCAATTGTAATAGTTCATCTTTTTAGGGGTCAATTTTTCAGCTTTTTTCGGGGGCTAATTTTCTCCGCCTCAACGGTTCAAATTAACTCAGGTCATATAAAGCGATAGGCTATAAAAGCGAAGAAAAGCCTGTTGCGTATATTAGGGTGCTGAGCGATCCGAACAGCGCCAGGTCGGCAGTCTAAGCATCCGAATTCTCTTTACTGTTTCCCCAAAACCACCTGCCACATGGGTCAGGTTTGCCAATATGATGTGCTGACTAAAAAATTCCATTGCGGATGCAAACATGCTTTTTTCTCCTTTAAGTTAATTCCAGAAGATTATTCCTTGTGGAATAACATATCAATAGCTATTTATATGTTGAAGTGTCTGTGGCCTTTGATATAAATAAGCTATGAAAAAGATTACTGGCCCCATACCTTCCGTTAATGAAGATCAGCTTACCGAATTGTCCGATATTCTGCGGCTTATGGGGGATTCCAGTCGTTTGAAAATCATTATTGCCTGTCTTAAAAAACCAATTTGCGTAACAGACATCAGCAATAGTACCGGATTATCACAAGCCCTTGTCAGTCACCATTTACGGCTGTTGCGGGCCACGGGACTTCTGAATGCAAAGCGGCAGGGGCGACAGATTTTTTATGTGATCGGCGGTGATTATGTCCGCTGTATTCTGGTCGATTTGATCCGGCATGTTTCTCAATCCAGCAAGGTAAAACCGTAAGCCATGTATAAAAATTTATATTACCTCCTTATCGCCGTATTGATTATCGTGCTGCATCAACTGGCCCAGACTGTGGTTTACGATATGATTGAAGCACATGGCGGACAGTTAAATGTTTTGCCTTTTTTCAATCTCGTTGAAGTCTGGAACTCCGGTATCAGCTTTGGCATGTTCAGAAATCTCGCTTACGGGCAATGGATACTGTCGGCGGTTTCCGTCGTCATTACGCTGGTCATGCTGGGCTGGCTGTGGCGGGCGCACTCACCTTGGATGGCCAGTGCCCTAAGCCTGATTATCGGCGGAGCGATTGGCAACCTTATCGACCGTGTTCGTTTTGGCGCGGTCGCGGATTATCTGGATTTTCATGCGTTCGGCTATCACTGGCCCTCCTTCAATGTAACGGATATGGCGATATGTATAGGCGTATTCTTTTTGGTAGCGGATGGCCTGTTGAAACAAACTTCTATCCCAGCAGAGGCCCAAAATGACTGATATTGCCGCGTCCGTTTCTTATCGTGTAACAGGCATGGATTGCCCTTCCTGCGCGGCTAAAATTGAAAAAGAAGTGCGTGAAAATGCCGCCGTGCAGAGTGTGAAGGTTTCCATTGCTTCTCAGATTATGAATGTGCGTGTGATAAAGCCCGAACAACATCTGCCGGAAATCGAGCGCGCTGTCACAGAATTAGGATATCGGCTTGAACGGCAATCCGGCTCCGGGGATGATGATGTGCCGAAGGATTTGGCGCATATAGCTCCTGCCTATAAACGCGCCCTTTGGATCGTGGTATTGCTGAATGTTGGTTATGGCGTTGTCGAAATGGCAGGCGGGTTTATTTCTCATTCGCAAGCCTTGAAAGCCGATGCTCTTGATTTTCTTGGGGACGGCCTTATCACTTTTCTTGGCCTTGTTGCGATAGGCTGGAGCCTGTCATGGCGGGCGCGTTCGGCGTTGATACAAGGAATTTTTCTTGGCGCTCTCGGCTGTGGCGTTCTTGCCGCCACCGTCTATAGAGTTCTAGTGCTTCAACAGCCCGAAGCCGAATTGATGGGATTGTTCGCCGCTATTGCTCTTTGCGTGAATGTCGGCGCGGCCTTTGCTTTACTGCCCCATCGCAGCGGGGATTCCAACATGCGGGCCGTCTGGCTGTTTTCCCGCAATGATGCAATTGGCAACGCTGCGGTTGTGGTGGCAGCCGTATTGGTGGCATGGACGGATACGCCGTGGCCGGATTTGGTGGTAGCCGCAATTATCGCTTGCCTGTTCTTGCATTCGTCACGGGCCATCATAAAAGATGCGCGGGCAGACTTAGCCTCGCCACAGTCAACGAAACAAACTTAAAGCTAGAATATAAGCCATCATTTTACTGTTGCTGAAAAAAGCTATTTTCCAATTCATAAAGCCCGGTTTTCTTTGCGCCACTAAATCGAATTAACTTCTTTTTTACAAGGCCAGCTACGTCGCGCTTGGCCGTTCGCAGGGTAACGTCCCAAATTTCAGTTATGGCCTCTGTACGAGGTTTTTTCCCGCCTTGTATGCAGCCCAGGAACCACAGCTGTCGTTGATTAAGGTCAACGGCATCTTTCACGTTCACGGCCACATTTATGGTGACAGATTTGTCACCATAAACTGCCTGTTTTGAGTTGGTTTTTCGAACAGTCATAGAATAATCATGCCCACTTCCATGCTTACGATAAAACTCCCATATAGTTTTATGGCCCGTGAGTCCAAGGAAGGTTTCCAGGATGACAGGCGTGTGCCGCGCCAAGGTAATCAGGTGGGTACAGTTTGGCGCGTTCACGCCATCGTACCAGTTCCGTATTGCCCGCGGATGCGCGCCTGTCTGGCGTCCGATCACCTTTACGGCTGAATGCACTTCCTCATATTCATGCCTTAGCGCCTGAGCGATAAAATCAGCAACGTGCCGTTCGTTGCTAAGGTCCGGTTCTATTGGAAAAAGTCGGTCACTCTTAAGAAAAGACATGGTTTCACTCCCTGGTTAGTATCCGCTGCTGCTAATCAAGCCGATGATTTCGTCGGATTGGGAGATTTTATTATTGGTAATCAGAAAACATGCTTAACGGCGGTAAACACATTGAAAAAGAATTGAAAAAGGATGGGCCTGTAACACGGTATGCCGCCATGTACGTCCGCATGTCGACGGACCATCAAAAGTATTCTACCGAGAACCAGGCCGATGCTATCCGTGAATATGCTACCCACCGAAATATTGAGATCATTGAAACCTTTGCCGACGAGGGTAAAAGCGGCTTAAAGATGGAAGGCCGTGACGCTCTTAAGCGTCTGATCGAAACCGTACAGACTGGCAAGTTTGCATTCAACGTCATCCTCGTGCTGGACGTGACGCGCTGGGGCCGCTTCCAAGATGCGGATGAAAGTGCCTATTACGAATATATCTGCCGCCGCGCAGGGATCGATGTTCAATATGTCGCCGAGCAATTCGAAAACGATGGCAGCCCTGTTTCTACCATCGTTAAAGGCGTTAAGCGGGCAATGGCTGGAGAATATAGCCGTGAACTGTCTGGCAAAGTTTTTGCCGGACAATGCCGTCTTATCGAGAAAGGCTTTAAGCAAGGCGGGACGTCAGGCTTTGGGCTGCGACGTGCCTTACTCAGTGAAGATGGCGTACAAAAAGCCATCCTCAAAGTGGGAGAGCATAAAAGCTTCCAGACTGACAGGGTCATCTATGTCCCAGGCCCGCCGGACGAAGTGGAAATCGTAAACTGGATGTATCGCGCCTTTGTTGACGAAGGAATGCGGGAAGCCGAAATCATGGCACTTTTAAACCAGCGCCGTATATTGACGGATCTGGGCCGTCCTTGGACAAGATCCACGGTTCACCAGGTGCTGACGAATGAAAAGTACATCGGCAACAATGTTTTTAACCGCGTGTCATTCAAGCTGAAAAAGCGGCGGGTCGTAAATGCTCCTGATATGTGGGTCAGATGCGATGGGGCATTTGAGGCTGTGGTTGATAAGCGTTACTTCTATGAAGCACAAAGAGTCATTCACCAGCGCAATCGCAAGATGTCAGACGAGGACATGCTGGAGAAACTGAAATCCTTGCATGTCCGCGAAGGCTGGCTGTCGGGACTTGTGATTGACGAAGCCGAAGACATGCCATCATCCAGCGATTATCGTTATCGCTTTGGCAGTCTTGTGCGGGCTTACAGCTTGATCGGCTACATCCCTGACCGCGACCTACGTTTTATTGAAATCAATCGTCAACTGCGCCAATACCATGCCCGCGTCATTGCAGAGGTTTCTCAAAAGATCGTGGAATTGAAGGGCTTTGTTCGCCCCGATCCTGATACGGATCTTCTGTGCGTTAATGGCGAATTACAGGTATCTATAGTGATCGCCCGCTGTCAGAAGCTGCCGAACGGTAAGTTCAGCTGGACAGCCTCAGACACTGACACTTTCCCAGCTGCTGCGTACATTTCCTGATATGTGGCCCGAACAGCGACAGCATTTCGGCTACGGAGCATAGTCAGAGATTGACTTTGATCCAATATGTCCATATATTTAGACAAATGGACATAGAGGAAGCCCTTATAGCCTTTGACGCGCTCTCGCAGGAAACCCGCCTTCGGGTTTTCCGCCTATTGGTCGAATATGGTCCAGACGGCGCACCCGCTGGCAAACTCAGCGAGACGCTGGGCGTTCCGCACAATACCTTGTCTTTCCACCTGAACCATATGAGCAATGCCGATCTGGTGCTGTCGCGCCGCGAGGGCCGGTCGATCATTTACAGCGCGAATTTTGATTTCTTTACGGGCCTGATCCGTTTCATGGTCGAGGATTGCTGCCGCGTTGAATTCGCCAGCATCCGCGATGATAAAAAAAATGGATCGTCCGTCATTGAATTGATGAATTGCTGCCAGACACCACCGAAAAGGAAGAAATCATGAAAATTTCAGAGATGAAAAATAATCTGGCCGAAATACAGGCTGTAAATTTCAAACTGCCGGATGGCTCATATCTGCCGTCTCACTTTCACGTCACGGAAGTTGGCCTTGTCACCAAGCATTTCATTGACTGCGGCGGCGTTGAGCGGAAAGAAACAATGGCGAACTTCCAACTCTGGGAGGCAGGTGATTACGACCACAGGCTGGCCCCACAAAAATTCCTGCACATCCTTAATCTTTCAAAAAAGGTTCTGGGCGGCGAGGATCTGGATATCGAAGTCGAATACCAGCAAAACACTATAGGTAAATTCGGCCTCGATTTTGATGGCAAGGATTTCATCCTGACGACAAAGCAGACCGCCTGCCTGGCTCAGGATGCCTGCGGGATCCCTAACAAAGAGCCAGCACAAACGGCTTCATCCTGCTGCCCACCTACGAAAGGATGCTGCTAATGGCCCAGCGTGTTCTTGTTCTCTGCACTGGAAATTCCTGCCGTTCCGTGATGGCGGAGGCCTTATTCAATCATCTGGGAAAAGGCAGTATCGAAGCTGTTAGCGCAGGCAGTAATCCAGCGGGCTATGTCCATCCTAAATCCATCGAAACCCTGAAACGTCACGGCATCGATCCCGGCAACCCACGCAGCAAATCTTGGGATGAGTTTTCAGGTCAGCATTTTGATTTGGTCGTTACCGTATGTGATGCTGCCGCCGCCGAAAGCTGCCCAGCCTTTATCGGTCCAGTAAAAAAACTGCATTGGAGTACGCCTGACCCTGCCAAGGCTACAGGCACCGACGCGCAAATCGAAGCTGCCTTCGACGAAGCATTTGATATGCTAAATGAGAGAATTGAAGAGTATTTAAAGAATGCTTGAATTCTTCACTCACCTTGCCGACTGGATGGCTTACGGCCTGTTCTCCCTCGAAAAAGGAACAAAGCTGGCCGATGCCGTTCATTTCTTTATCGAAGATACGACCAAAATATTTTTCTTACTGGCTTTGATGATCTATATAATCGGGCTGGCGCGGTCCTATGTATCGCCAGAAAAGGTCCGCGTATGGCTGACAGGTAAATCCCGCTTTACAGGCTACATTCTAGCTGCACTTCTCGGAGCAGTCACGCCGTTTTGCTCTTGTTCTTCTGTCCCGTTGTTTATCGCATTTTTATCCGCACGGATTCCGCTTGGCGTCACGATGGCTTTTTTGATTACATCCCCGATGGTGGACCAAGTGGTCGTAGTCTTGCTGGGCGAAGCGATGGGGATTGGTTTTACAGTGACATATATTGTGGTTGGTTCTGTTGTCGGCATTCTTGGCGGTTTTTTGATAGATTCACTAAAGCTTGAGCGTTGGGTAGAACCTTATGTCTGGGATATAAAGATGCCAGCACCCGAAACAGCGGAAGAGGCTTCTAGCTGGAAATGGCGTGAAAGATTTGCCCGTGGCGAAGTGGTTGACATCATAAAACGGGTTTGGGTGTACGTCTTTCTAGGCGTCGGTCTTGGTGCCGGACTACATGGTTATGTGCCTCGTGAATGGTTTATTGAGAATGCAGGAGCAGGAAATATTTTTGCTGTACCCATAGCCGCGCTGGTTGGCATTCCGCTTTATTCCAATGCTGCGGGTATTGTTCCCGTAGCTGAAGTGTTACTCAGCAAAGGTGTTCCTGTAGGCACAATTCTGACGTTCATTATGAGTGTTGTGACGATTTCTCCGCCTGAGTTTGTAATTTTGCGCAAGGTTTTAAAACCACAAATGCTGATCTTCCTAGTTGTCTTTTTGCTTATTTCTTTTATTGGCGTTGGCTACCTGTTCAACTTTATTTTTGGAGGCTAAAAATGGATATTACCGTACTGGGCAAAGGCTGCTCGCGCTGCGAGTCCACTATTCACCGGATTGAGCGCGAAGCGGCGGCGCTTGGCGTTCCTGTTCAAATCACAAAGATTACCGATGAAGTCGAGATCATTAAAAACGGTGTGATGACTACGCCCTCTGTGATGATTGACGGTAAAATCGTTCATTCCGGCGGCATTCCATCGATTGAGTCCGTTCAATCCTGGCTGAAGAAATAAGAGTATCTAAATGACATCCTGCACACGCCGCCTATCATTTCTTGATCGTTACCTAACGCTGTGGATTTTTCTAGCGATGGCGGCGGGTGTTGCTATCGGGTCAATCTTCAAAGGCGCGCCGGAGTTCTTAAATAGCCTGTCTATCGGCACGACAAATATCCCTATTGCCATTGGCCTAATCCTGATGATGTATCCGCCTCTAGCGCGGGTCAAATACGAAGAACTGCCGCTGATTTTCAGGGACTGGAAAATCCTGTTGCTGTCATTAGTACAGAACTGGCTGATCGGACCATGCCTGATGTTTGGTTTGGCTGTGTTATTTCTCCATGACTATCCCGAATATATGACTGGCCTGATCCTGATCGGCCTTGCCCGCTGCATCGCTATGGTCATCGTATGGAATCAACTAGCCGAGGGTGACAATCAGTATGTAGCCGCCCTTGTGGCGTTTAACAGCATCTTTCAGCTTTTATTTTTTAGTGTCTATGCGTGGTTCTTTCTATCCGTTCTGCCGCCGCTATTCGGGTTGGGCGGACAGATCGTTGAGGTCAGCTTTATCACCATCGCCGAAAGTGTTTTCATCTATCTCGGCATCCCCTTTTTTGCAGGGTTCCTGACACGGAAAATCTTGCTTAAACGCAAAGGCCGTGACTGGTATGAGAAGCGCTTCCTGCCTAAAATTGCCCCAGTCACACTCGTTGCCCTGTTAGCCACTATCGTTGCTATGTTTAGCCTAAAAGGGCATGTGGTTCTGGAGTTGCCTCTGGATGTGGTCCGCATTTCTATCCCGCTGGCAATCTATTTTGTCATCATGTTCTTTGTCAGCTTTATCATGGGCAAAGTTATTGGAGCTGATTACGGCAAGACAACCGCCGCCGCATTTACCGCCGCTAGCAATAACTTTGAGCTGGCGATTGCAGTGGCAATTGCAGCCTTCGGACTAGGATCGTCTGTCGCGTTTGCTACCGTCATTGGCCCGCTGGTAGAAGTGCCCGTGCTGATTACGATGGTGAGTGTCGCGCTCTGGTTTCGCAGAAAATATTTTACTGTATGATGGGCGGCTGAGGATAAATTTCCCATAGCGAACAGCCTAAAGCAATTAACCCTCAGATTTTTCAAAAAACTACGCTATTATTATGCCGCCTTGAATTTACAGAACATTTAATTTCCTACCTTTATATGATTTCCGCGTGGTTAGCGGTCGATAATTAAAACAGTTAACGGCGGCGGGTTTCTAATCATTTGAATTTGAACGCAAAACACCGTTGACGTCCAAAAGCCAGACCTCAACGGTTGAAAGATAAAAACGGGGCAATTCGGAGAATAAAGCCAGATATGGCGGAGAAATTAAGCGGCAGACCTCAACGGTCATCATGCCGAAATCATGCGGAAACGCGGCTTTATTTCGGGTGATGGTCCAATGGAGAAAAAGTTTGTTTTAGAAAAATGGTGCCGGCAGAGAGGATTGAACTCCCGACCTTCGGTTTACAAAACCGCTGCTCTACCGCTGAGCTATGCCGGCCCACATGAAAGGGTGTATATACCCAGTTCGGACAAAATGGTGTTAAAGAAATATCGTTCGCCTCGCAAGAGGCTTTGTTTTGAAAGAGATTTCTTTTAAAATCAACGCAGATTCTATAAAGCTATTTTTCGTAAAAAATTAACCCCTAGGAAATGGGTTTGTCGTGGCAGACAACAAGGGTGGCGACGGTGTTTTTCTTTTTATCTTCCTCCTCATTGTCATGTGGGGCGGCGGCTGGCTGGTATGGAAAAATTTCCGCCCGCAGCTGACAAGCGCGCTGCTTGTTGTCCGCAGTGCTGAATTGGGTCTGGCCGATATCTGGATGAATGATGATGATATCGTCCAAGTGCCCATGCCACGCTCAACCGATGACGAAGGCCCGCTGAAAGCGAAGCTGGGCGATAACGAACGCACCGAAATGCTGGATACGCCATTCGGCACCTGGAAAACATACGCGGCCAACGTGCCCGTCGCCAACGTCACCAACGACCATATCCGCGTGATGAGCTATGTCGCGCTGTTCTCGCTGCGCTGGCCGGTAGCCGCCATATTATTCGCCATGTTCATATGGTCCATCTTCCGTGGCCCGACAAGCGCGTTTCACCGTACATTAGGCCTGCAAAAGCTGATGGAAGAGCAGGCAAAGACCTTCCCCGTCATCTCGCCCTTCCTGAAATTCGACCCCAACGAACTGCCCATCCGCGCCATTGGCGATGATGTACCGGTTGACCTGCCGATATTCGCCGAAGCGTTAGCACCAGAAGAATGGCTGGCCGTAAACGAAGTGCCGGTGACCGACAACATCCCCGAACGCACCGCCGCCGAAGCCGGCTTCGCAAAACAGCTCGGCCCCGTCTGGAAGGGCTATCTGGCCCTGCCCGGTGAAATTCAGGTGCTGCTGGCCGCCTGCTGCCTCAAGGCCTCGCGCAAGCGCAATGAGGCCGATGAATTGCTGGGCCGCCTGGCCTCCTGCTGGGACCGAAAATCAGGCCTGAAATTATCGCGTGACCGCGCGCTTCTGGGCGAAGCACGCAAAATTCTTAAAAACAAAAAACTCGCGGAAAAGACATTGGCCAACTGCAACCGCCACGCCTATATCTCGACCGCGATGATGCGCGCCCTCAATACAGCACGTGAAGAAGGCGGCGTGCTGGCATCAGCCCAGTTCGTATGGCTGCGCGCCCATAACCGTGGGTTGTGGTACCCCCTAAATAATCTGGGCCGTCAGGCATTCCATATGGAATCTTTGGGCGTTTGCGCGCATTATCGCGCTGAAAAACAAATCAACCGGCCTATTATCAAGCCGCGCGTTATAGATGCTGTGGACGGTCTTATCGAATTCCAGAAAAATACGGTTATGGCCCGCCCTCTGCCTGGGGTTAATTACGGTTCAGGTAAAAAATCAAAAAACAGTAAAGCTGCTTAAGGAGAAGTATCATCATGTGCCTTCGGGGATTTTTGACCGGCCGTTACGGCCCGTCAGCAAAAGTAACGGATGGCCGCCTGGTCCTCTCGCTGCCTGATGCTGAAACACCCGCGCTCTGGATCATGGATCTGAACGACGCCGCAACATCCGTCATGCGCCTTGAGAACGACAAACAGGGTTTCTTCGTCATCAAAAAACACTCAGGTAAAGCCGTGGCCGAAACCGTGGCCGTGTACCGTGATCGCAAGGCCGGTGAACGCGCTTTGGTAAAGGCCACCTACGCCCTTGAAAAGGCACGCGACCTCGGCGTGCGTAAGGCTATTGATGGCCGCCCGGTCATCATCCGCCCGGCATCACGCCTCGCACGCGCCTTCAATATCTTCCTGTTTATCTGGTTTGTGCTGCACATCACGGGCGGCGACACCATGATGTATAATCTGTTTTTTACCTCACGCCTTGACCAGCGGGCAGCCGCCATAGGCGCCGTTGAACGCGCACAGGCCGATGCACAACCGCAACAGCAGGCAGCACCTGCCGCCCCCGTAACAGCAAAAAGCACCGGCGTACCCATGTCCGCCGATGATTTCTTGAAACAGACATCCGGTCACTAAAGCCTTTCAAAAGGCTTTAGTGACCGCGCGATTGGAAAGGACGCGCGTAACGACAAAGACGAACCACAATGGCAATTGTACAGAAGAAGTATGACTACGCGCTTATGCATATCCTCAGGGATACGCGTACCCTTGGCGTGCGCGCGCATGACTTCTTCAAGGATTCATACCATGCCGGCGTTATTTTCTTTGTCATGGCGGCCACGGTTATCTTTTCCAATGTGGGCCATTTTTTTGGCGACATCATTCTTATCGTTGCTTTATTTTATTTCTGGTGGCTCACAGGGCGTGACCGATCGCTCAGTTACAAGCTGCCCGCATGGTCACCTTACAAGGACGCGAACGAGCGTGATGGCAAAGCCAAGGGCATCATGTTCCTCGGCAACTCGGTCCAGTACGAGAACGAGGAATGCTGGTTCACAAACTCCGACGCCCGTACCCACATCCTCTATCTCGGCACCACCGGCGCCGGTAAAACAGAAGGCCTGAAATCCATCGTCTCGAACGCCCTGATGTGGGGATCGGGCTTCATCTATGTGGACGGTAAAGCCGACACCGATTTGTGGTCGTCACTTTCTGCCCTCACACGCCGCTTCGGCCGCGATGACGATTTGCTCGTCCTCAACTACATGACCGGCAACTCGGACGACCCGGCACCGTCAAACTCGCTCAACCCTTTCTCAAGCGGTTCGGCCTCGTACCTCACCCAATTGCTCGTGAGCCTGATGCCTGAAGCCGGCGGCGATAACGCGATGTGGAAAGAACGCGCGATCTCGCTGCTCTCCTCCCTCATGCCTGCGCTCACATGGAAGCGCGACCATCAGGAAATGCCGCTGTCGATCAACACAATCCGCACGGTCATGAACTTCCCAGAAGTCATCAAACTCAGCCGCGACGCAGCCCTGCCCGAACGCATCCGCGAAGGTTTGAAAGGCTATCTCGATACATTGCCCGGTTATGTCGATGCCGCGTTTGACGATAACGGCATGGAAAAACCGCTGGGCCCAGACCAGCCAATGGTTGATACCAACGTGGTCAAACAGCAACACGGCTACCTGACCATGCAGTTCACCCGCGCTTTGCAATCGCTGGGTAACGACTACGGTTACATCTTTGAAGCCAAGAACGCCGATATCGATATGGTCGATGTGGTGCTCAACCGCCGCATCCTGATCGTGCTCATCCCGTCCCTCGAAAAGTCGCCGGACGAAGCGGCCAACTTGGGTAAAATCGTTGTTGCCACCTTGAAGGGTATGATGGGCTCGACCCTCGGCTCCACGGTCGAAGGCGATGCCGGCACCGTCATCGACAACAAACCAACCCGCTCTGCAACCCCGTTTGTCACCGTGTTTGACGAGGTGGGCTATTATACGACCGCCGGTATGGGCGTCATGGCCGCACAGGCACGTTCCCTTGGTTTCTGCCTTGTTTATGCCGCGCAGGATATTGCCGCCCTTGAAAAGCGCGTGAAGGAAGAAGCGCGCTCCATTACAGGTAACTGTAACATCAAAATTTTCGGCAAACTCGAAGACCCGATGGGCACACAAGACTTCTTCGACCGTACGGTCGGCAAAGCACTCGTGTCGGTCGTCAGCGGCTTCGGCCTTGGCGGCGGTACGGGCCAGTCGTCATGGAACAGCTATCTCGGTAACACCACCGCCAGCAACGACTTCCGTTCCCGTTCGACTTACGACGAATTGAAAACCTTCAAGGAAGGCGATGCCATTCTGGTATTCGGCCTGACCATCAACCGCATCAAGGTCTATTACTGCAACCCGGGCAATGCCAAGGCCATGCGCGTGCAGCGTTTCATCGGCCTGCCGCCCACCAATGATTTCGTTTTAAAACACATCAAGGATATCGGCGCCCTGCGCGACCGCATGATGACAAAGGACTGGACGGCCGCCAAGGCAGCAGCGCCCGTTGCCAACTCCCCTGAAATTGCGGCCTTGGCCAAGGGTGCCAAAATGGCCGCAGGGCAAGACCCGATGCGCGCGGGCGGCTATGGTATCATTGGCATTCAAGCGCTTTCAGGCTCGCTTGATGCACCGACACAGACGGCCGCACAGGCGCAGCCCGTTCAGGCTCCTACAAACCCGCTTGCCGCCTTCGCCAAAAAAGACGATGCCGCAGCAGCACCAGCCAAGCCCAATACCAACTGGGCCGATATTATTAAGGAAGACAATAAAGACCTGAGCGTTGATGAAGACGCGGACGATGATACTGACACCGATAAAGACGGCGAAGGCAAAGCATCAGGCGGCGGTAGCGGCGGCCGTGGCCTGAAGGGCAAGGACGAGGTCCAGATCGTCCCGAAAGAGCGTTACGACGCATCGGAAGCGGTCGAGCAAAAAGCCAAAACCGGCATGACAATGATGCCAGAAGGCCTGTCGGAAGAAGTAAAGACCATTCTGAAATCAGCCGCCGACACACTGGCAGCAGGCCTGTTTGGAAGCCCGCAATTGCAGCCGGGCGCACAAGGCGGCGGCGACAGCCGCACTATCAAGCCTGCCAACGCCACGACACCATTCAAGCGCTGATAGGCCTCAAGCAACAGCTACGAAAAAGGGCGGCTATAAAGCCGCCCTTTTTGCGTATGGCGTACGTCATGGCCCTGCTTAAACATCAAGGTTTGAGACCTTAAGCGCGTTATCCTGAATGAACTCGCGGCGCGGCTCCACAATGTCGCCCATCAGTGTCGTGAAAATCTCGGATGCCTTTTCGGCGTCCTTCACATCCACTTTCAACAATGTGCGCGCATTGGGGTCCAGCGTTGTTTCCCACAATTGCTCGGGGTTCATTTCCCCAAGACCTTTATAACGCTGCATCTGCAAGCCCTTGCGGCCCTGCTCAAACACACCGGCCACCAAGGCCTGCGGGCCCGAGAACGTACCGATCTCCTTGTCCTTGACCTTGAGGACAGATGGCACCGAAAACAGCTCAGACAGAAACTGGCTCTTGGCATGTAGGCGTACAGCCTCAGCCGATCGTTGCTGGTCCATCGAAATGCGGTTGGTATGCGTGACGCCGCGCGATGTGCACGTGGCCACAAACCCGCCAACAGGCGTGAACAGCACATTCCATTTGCCACGTGCGCCAGATACTTTGGTCAAACGTTCGGCTAGGGCTTTAGCCGCTTTTTCGCCAGCACTGTCATCATTCTGAATTTCGGGGGCAAAACAACCGGCAATTGCCGCCTGCTCGACCACATCCTGATTGGCCGTTTTCCGTACCAGCGACGCAATGGCACTCGAGAGTTTGCGGCATTCATTCACCAGATCCTCAAAGTCTTTGCCCGCGCGCACACCGCCACCGGCGGTCAGTGTCGCGTCATCCAGCACGGTGCGGATGAGGTAATCTTCCATCGCGCTATCGTCTTTCAGATACAGTTCGGATGTATTCCCGCGCTTCACCTTATAAAGCGGCGGTTGCGCGATATACAGGTAACCGCGCTCAATCAAAGCAGGCATCTGGCGGAAGAAGAAGGTCAACAACAGGGTCCGAATGTGGCTACCGTCCACGTCAGCGTCGGTCATGATGACGATCTTGTGGTAACGCGCTTTATCAACGTTGAATTCATCGCGACCGATGCCCGTGCCCAACGCCGTGATCAGCGTGCCGATCTCGGCCGAGTTGAGCATACGGTCAAAGCGCGCTCTCTCAACATTAAGAATCTTACCACGTAAGGGCAGAATGGCCTGGTTTTTACGGTCACGCGCCTGCTTGGCCGAACCGCCTGCCGAATCCCCCTCGACGATGAAAATTTCGGATTTCGCAGGGTCGCGTTCCTGACAATCCGCCAGCTTGCCCGGCAATGACGATATATCAAGCACGCCCTTCCTGCGGGTTAGGTCACGCGCTTTGCGTGCAGCCTCGCGAGCTGTAGCCGCCTCGACAATTTTGCCGACAATCTTTTTAGCTTCCTGCGGGTTTTCTTCAAACCATGTGCCCAGCACTTCGCCAATCACGTTCTCGACAACCGGACGGACTTCTGATGACACGAGCTTGTCTTTTGTTTGTGACGAGAATTTGGGGTCAGGTACTTTAACTGAAAGTACGCAGGTCAAACCTTCGCGCATGTCTTCGCCTGTCAGCTCGATCTTCTCTTTTTTAAGAAGCCCGGTGTCGTTGGCGTATTTATTGATACAGCGTGTCAACGCACCGCGGAAACCGGCTAGGTGCGTACCACCATCGCGCTGCGGAATGTTGTTGGTAAAACACAGCATCGTTTCGTGGTAGCTGTCGGTCCATTCCATTGCAGCTTCAATCGTGATGCCTGCATTGGCATCATGGCCTTTCACAGCGATAGACGGCTTGAACAGTGGGGTTTTGTTACGGTCCATCCAGTCAACGAAGCTGGCAATGCCGCCTTCAAAATTGAAACGGACTTCCTTGGGTTCGGCTTCGCGGTTATCAACGAAGCGGATATTGACGCCCGAATTGAGGAACGCGAGTTCGCGGAAACGATCTTCCAGAGTTGAGAAATCAAAAACGGTTTTAGTGAAGGTCTCGGTCGATGGCAGGAAGGTCACTTCCGTGCCATTGCGGCCCGTCCATTCCTTAACGGCCTTGAGTGAGCCTTCAGGTTCACCATGGCGGAAGCGCATGTACCATTCATGGCCCTGACGCCAGATACGCAAATCAAGGAATTCAGATAATGCGTTGACGACCGATACGCCGACGCCGTGCAGACCGCCCGAAACCTTGTACGAGTTCTGGTCGAATTTACCGCCCGCGTGCAGCTGGGTCATGATAACCTCGGCCGCGGAAACGCCTTCGCCTTTATGGATATCAACAGGAATACCGCGACCATTGTCGCGCACCGTGACGGAACCATCGGCGTTCAGTGAAATGTAAATTTCATCGCAATGGCCGGCAAGGCTTTCGTCAATCGCGTTGTCGATGACTTCATAGACCATGTGGTGCAGGCCCGAACCATCATCCGTATCGCCGATATACATACCGGGGCGTTTGCGGACGGCATCAAGCCCCTTGAGAACCCGAATGGATTCTGCGCCATAATCATTTTCTGCGTCGGTGTTTTTCACTGCGTTTTCAGCCATAATTTTTCTCAAGCGTTTGAATGCCTGAAACTAGCAGAAAAACGCCCCCGAAACCAAGGAAAAAGCACCGTTTTTGAAAGCTTTGCGAATAAAGATTTTCCGATGCATTTTCACGCCGAAATTAAACATTATGAAAATATAAAAACAGTCCTAAAACCGTGTCAGCGCCAGCAACGCCACGGCACTGGCAACAATGCCGAAACCGGCCATGTAATCGGTATCATCCTGTCGCCCCGTCAGGCGGTACACAGCCGATACAATCAGCGGGGCCGCGAGGCAGATAATGGTGATATAGGCCGGGTTGGGCACATAGGTGTAAGCCATGTTTTTGGACCCGATATGCAACACGGAACAAACCGCCATGGCACCCGCGCTGAATAATAACCCTCGATGCGGCCTGAGTGAGCCCGTGCGCGCAGGCCATAGAGCCGCCATGGCACCGTAAAACACAATCAGGAATGAGCATTGGATGATGATATACGCAATCGCCGTATCGAACGGTACATCCCCTGTATCCATGACCATTTTGCCAAGTACGCCCACAGCCGCACTGATACCAATAACAGGCGCCAGCCGCTTCATGGCTTTAAGGCTCACATCGCAATGCCGCAGGCGCAGGGCGCAAACACCTGCCACAACAAAGCACGCGGCAATACCCAAACCAATGGCAGGGCGCTGCGTATAAAGCGCCAGTTGCTCAGGCTTCAACCACAGCCATGCAACAAACGTCATAAGCACCGACAACGGCTCGATGCGCGTGGTAGCCCCTGCCCCGTATTGTTTGGCAGCATCGTAATACAGAGCATCTGACCCGCAGATGAGCACCGAGATGGCGACCATGCCGATATAGAAATGCGGGTTAGAAGGCCACTGGATATAAAAACCAAGCGGTGCCAGCACAGCCAGTGAAATAACGCGCAGCCAGAACAGGCGCGGCACGGTCGGCTGGTTCTGATATTCGCTAATAAGCACCATACCAGCCACAGTCAGCGCCGCGACACAGGATAAGCCGCCCCACACAAACGTATCGTTCATTTATGCGGCCTCCCGCACCATGTCGGATGCGATGGAAAGGTAACGCGCATGGGCAATGCCCTCAAATGTCGTCGTATCGGTGCCGGTAATAAACACCTGCGCGTTCAGGCCACGCAGAATGGCAAACAGCGAAGCCCTGCGGGCAGCATCGAAATGCGCGGCCACTTCATCCAGCAGCAATATGGGTGCAGCATCGCGCACATCGCGCGTGCGTACCGCGTGCGCCAGCACAATGCCAGTCAGCAATGCTTTCTGCTCACCCGTTGAACATTGCGCGGCAGGCATATTTTTAATCGCATAAGTCACATGCAAATCGGTGCGGTGCGGCCCGACTGATGCACCGCCATGCTCGCAATCAAAGCCCCGCGAAGCCTCGAGCCTTGCGCGGATCCGGTCTTCAACCTCAAGCGCTGGCAGTGTTTGCAAACCTTCTTCTATGCCACCCGAAAGCGCCATATGCGATACGGGGAAACCCGTGTCATGCAAAATACTGCCCAGATGCGCCATCAAACTATCCAGCGTCTGTAACCGCGCAGCCGCAATGGCCACACCCGTTTCAGCCATCGTGGCTTCGAGCGACGTCAACCACAGCGGGTCGGCAACCGCGCCCTTTTCGCGCTGTTCACGCAGCAACCGCGCGCGCTGTGACATAACCGATTCATACCGCGTCACGCGGCCCGCATGGGCTGGGTCGAAGGCAAACACAAGGCGGTCGAAAAAGCGGCGGCGCTCCGATGCTGCATCGGAAAATAACCCGTCCATCTGCGGCGTCAGCCACACACACGATAAATATTCAGAAAGGTCGGCCTGCGCCTTCAGATCAACGCCATTCACACGCACCACGCGCCGCTCACCATTCGTATCCATCCGCACGCCGGTTCCAATGCGTACATCGCCTACAGGGCTGTCAACCACCGAGGCGATCGACCACGCAGCGCCTTCCGGCATCATGCGATTACGCATATCGGCAATTTTGGCCCCGCGCAGGCCGCGCCCGGGCGTCAGCATACTCACAGCTTCCAGAATATTGGTTTTGCCCGCGCCATTCGGCCCCGTCAGAATCACGAACCCGGAATCCAGATTAGTCAGGTTCGCATCCCGATAATTCCGGAAGGCATGGAGTTGAAGTGAACGTACAAATGACATAGCTATATGGTTATGATGAAAAAATATCTGCCCTTGGGAATCCTGATATTCAGCTTACAGACTTTGGCGTTCCTTACATCTTATTTCGTAACGGAAACCGCGGTTAATAGCTGGTATCAAGGTATCGTCAAATCTCCGCTCAGCCCGCCTGACTGGCTGTTCGCACCGGTATGGACGACCCTATACGCCATGCTGGCAGTAGCCCTCTGGCAGTTGTGGCAATTACGGGCCCATATGCAAGCCCGCAAGGCCATGCTTTTCTTCGGGGTCCAGCTTATTGCCAATTACACATGGTCGTTCGTGTTCTTCGGCATGGCCAATTTCCATGCTGCTTTCTGGCTGCTGGTTTTCATCATCTTTTTCACGCTTCGCACCATGATGACGGCATGGCCCGTCAAACGCAGCGTTGTCTGGCTGCTGGTGCCATATCTGGCATGGCTAGGCTTTGCATCCCATCTGGCCTACGCAGTCATGACTTTGAACCCGTAAATAAAAAAACGCGGCCATAAAAAAACGCGAGATGAGAGCCAGCTCATCCCGCGTTTCAAGTGGACTTTAATAAAACTGTTAGACGCGCAGCGGCATCAGCACGTAAAGCGCGCTTTCATCCGATGCGTCCTGAATGATAGTCGGGCCCGTACCATCGGCCAGAATCATGCGGCAACCGTCGCTATCGATCTGTTGCGTGATGTCGAGCAGATAGCGTGAATTGAACCCGATCTCGAGCGCGACATTGTCGTTGTTGATTTCGATTTCCTCGGTAGCCGAACCTGAATCAGGGCTCTGGGCCGAGAGCATCATGCCCTTACCCTCAATCGTGATTTTGACAGCGCGTGTTTTCTCGGACGAAATGGTCGAGACGCGATCAATCGCACTGCTGAACACTTTGGGGTCAACTTCGATGATTTTATTATTGTCATTCGGGATGACTTTTTCGTAGTCGGGGAATGTGCCGTCAATCAGTTTTGATGTCATCTCGATCTGATCGACCGAAAAACGGATTTTGTTTTCAGACAGGCCAACGCGCACGTTATCAGCCGCTTCTTCCAGCAGTTTACGCAGTTCGGCGACTGTTTTGCGTGGCACGATAACGCCGGGCATTTTTTCAGCACCTTCCGGCAGCGGCATCTGGAAACGGGCCAGACGGTGGCCGTCAGTCGCAACTGCGCGCAGTACGGAAAGGCCGTTATGGCTGGCCGCGTGCACGTAAATACCGTTGAGGTAGTAGCGCGTTTCATCGGTTGACATCGCAAAACGGGTTTTGTCGATAAGGTCACGCACCGATGCCGCAGGCACCGTGAAATTGACTTCCATCTCGCCGCGTCCCAGTTCAGGGAAGTCGGACACAGGCAAGCAGGACAGTTTGAAGGTCGAGCGGCCCGATTTCACCGTCATCATGGCGCCAGCGCCTTCGAGCGACATTTCTACAAGCCCTGAATCAGGCAGTTTACGCACAATGTCATGCAATGTATGGGCAGGTGCGGTTGTGGACCCCACAACCTGCACCGTGGCCGGAACGGTTTCATTGATTTCAAGGTCCATATCGGTTGCGGACAGGCTTAAACTGCCTTCGCGGGCCTGCAAACGGACGTTTGACAGAATAGGAATGGTGTTACGGCGTTCGACGACGCTTTGCACGTGTGAAAGGGCACGCATCAGGTCGGCACGGCTGATTGTCAGTTTCATGGCAGGTAAAGACCCCGGATCATTGATTCTTATTAGCTATAGCACTTCGGGGCGGCGTGCCAAGGCGGATTCACGGATGACCGTCCGCACCATCCACAGCTTTATCCTCAAAACTTATGGTTTTACTTGCTGGCGCTGGATAACGCGCCATTTTGCCACGTTAGCCTCGTGTTCCTTGACTGTGCTGGCAAACACATGCCCGCCCGTGCCATCAGCCACGAAATACAGATAATCATTAACTTCGGGGTTCAGCACAGCCGCAATGGCGGCGCGGCCCGGGTTGCAAATAGGCGAAGGCGGTATGCCTGCATATTTGTAGGTGTTGTAAGGCGAATCGGTTTCCAGATGCTCATAGAGCACGCGCTCTAGCTTATAAGCCCCTTTGGTGACCGCATAAATGACCGTAGGGTCCGATTGCAGTTTCATGCCGATACGCAGGCGGTTCACGAAAACGCCCGCGATGCGTTGACGTTCAGCTGCAATGCCCGTTTCCTTCTCGACGACGGACGCCAGCGCCAAAGCCTGTTCCTTGGTAGTAAATGGCAAATTGGGTGCGCGTGCAGCCCACAGCGTATCAAGCATCGTTGTCATGGCCGCCTGCGCATGACCCAAAATCTTGTTCCGGTCATCATTACGAATATAGGCGTAGGTGTCGGGCAATACGCTGCCCTCCGGCGGCGGCGTGGCAATCGTGCCCGTCATCACATCAGCGCCATTCAAGATGGCGGCAATTTCAATACCGTTCAAACCTTCAGGAATGGTGACTTTGCGTGCGAACACATCGCCCTTGGCCATTTTACCAACCAGCGCCGTAACTGAAATATGCGCGGGCAAAGCATATTCACCGGCCTTGAGCTTGCCGCCAACATCAAGCAGGCGCGCGACCGCCATAAAGGCATAGGGCTGTGCAATGACACCTTCGGTTTTCAGTTGCTCGGCCATAACACGCACACCGCTGCCGGGGGCTATGAACACGACTTTATCAGCGGCCAGCGGGCCCGGCGCGCGGGCGTAATTGACGAACCCAAAAAAGCCGCCCGCCGCCATCATCGCCAGACACACAATCAAAGCGATGAGGGTGAAAAAGCTGCGAATGGTTAAACCGCCTTCATGACGAGGGAGGCATTGGTGCCGCCAAACCCGAAGGAATTCGAGAGCACAACATTGACCTTCTTTTCCTTGGCAACTTTGGGCACAAGGTCAATACCCGCGCAATCGTCCGAAACATTTTCAAGGTTCAGCGTGGGGGGCATGATGCCCGTTTGAATGGCCTTCATGGAATAAATGGCTTCAACAGCGCCCGCGGCACCCAACAAATGCCCGATGGCCGACTTGGTTGATGACATTGACACGGTATCGAGCGTGGAACCAAACAGGCGCTTGATGGCCGTGCATTCGATACCGTCGCCAACAGGCGTCGATGTACCGTGCGCGTTGATGTAATCAACCTGTTCGGGGTTGATGCCCGCGCGGGTCAGTGCGGCCTTCATGGCGCGGTAACCGCCGTCGCCGTTCTCGGCCGGTGATGTAATATGATACGCATCGCCCGACATGCCGTAGCCGACAATCTCGCCGTAAATTTTGGCACCACGCTTTTTGGCGTGTTCGTATTCTTCCAGCACCACAACGCCCGCGCCGTCAGCAATCACGAAACCGTCGCGGCCTGTATCGAATGGGCGTGATGCAGCAGTCGGGTTGTCATTATAACCAGATGATAATGCGCGTAACGCAGCAAAGCCTGTAACACCTAAATAATTGACGGCTGATTCAGCGCCGCCTGCGACCATCACATCGGCATCGTCCCACATGATCATGCGGGCGCTGTCGCCAATCGCATGCGTGCCTGTGGCGCACGCGGTCACAACCGAATGGTTAGGCCCTTTGAATCCGTACTGGATGGACACTTGGCCGGATGCAAGGTTGATAAGCGCGCCCGGAATAAAGAAGGGAGAGATGCGGCGCGGGCCTTTTTCAGCCAGCTGCAATGATGTAGCCGCAATCGATGTAAGCCCGCCAATGCCCGAGCCGATCATGACGCCAGTGCGGCATTTCTCTTCTTCCGTGTCGGGCTTCCAACCTGAATCGGCAACGGCTTCCTGCGCGGCTGCCATGGCATACAAAATGAAATCGTCGATTTTTTTCTGGTCTTTGGGGGGCACGACATTGTCGGCATTCATTTGCCCGGGCTCGGTGCCGCGCGGTACAACGCCCGCAATCTGCGATGACAGTTCGGATGCATCGAAATGCGAAATACGGGTAATACCTGAATCGCCGCGGCAGATGCGCGACCAGTTATGATCTACACCCGCGCCAAGCGGGGTGACCATGCCCATGCCAGTAACAACAACACGTCTCATCGGGAAAACCTACATTAGAAAGGCGGAAAAGCAAACGCCGGCAAAATCGATTGCCGGCGTCTGAATAACGGAACAAAAAATTAGCCGGCTGATTTTTCGCTGATGAATTTCACAGCGTCGCCAACAGTTTGAATTTTTTCTGCGGCATCATCGGGGATTTCAATGTTGAATTCCTCTTCGAAGGCCATAACCAGTTCAACGGTGTCCAGCGAATCGGCACCAAGATCATCAATGAAGCTCGCGCTTTCAACGACTTTGTCCTCTTCGACGCCCA
>Ga0209066_10000113_pt1 | contig 116843 bp, 105 predicted proteins | sample All_14_2_FD_187198 | JGI IMG/M metagenome (GOLD analysis project Ga0209066, IMG submission 187198) | Freshwater microbial communities in response to fracking from Pennsylvania, USA - Allegheny Zone_MetaG_DW_15 (SPAdes) (version 2) ...
GTTTAAGTAATAATTTGCATTATGTAAAATAGGATATAACATTACATCCCCTGCTTAACCTTATTTGATATTTTGCGTGAATGCCATCAGCATGTTTTATCTTACTTTGACAGACAATTTTTTTCTGATGGAAATTATCAAAATTAGTAGTACAGTTCTTTCTTTTGCTGCGTATATTTGACAGAGATATTTGTGTAAGATATATTTTAAGCATTCCTGAAGATTTATTAGAATTTGAGTGAACTGTTTTATTCAATTATTGTTTGGCTAAAAATCAAATAAAATTAATGGAAAGTAACCTTCCAGGCATTGTAGAAAAAGATCCATGGCTCTCACCTGCTGTTGACCAGATTTATTTCCGTATAGAGAGATTTAACAACAGATTAGCAGAAATTGAAAACTCCTTTGGGTCTTTGAATGATTTTGCTGACGGATATCAGTTTTTCGGAATTCATTTTGATAAAAAAGCCAATGGATGGTTCTATCGTGAATGGGCACCAGGAGCTTCTGCCCTTTTTCTTGCAGGAGATTTTAATAACTGGAATACCAGGTCGCATCCATTAACAAGAAACGAGTTCGGCATCTGGGAAATCTTTCTCGACTATAATTCCTATCACCACACATTTGTACATGGTAGTAAAATTAAAGTCTGGGTTGAAGCTGCAAATGGGTTTTTACCTAGAATCCCGGCCTATATAACGAGAGTAATCCAAGATGATGATACCAAGAATTACTCAGGGCAGTTATGGTTTAATGAATACCAATGGACTTCACAAAATAAGATTGAAAACGCTCAAAAAGATCTATTTATATATGAATGCCATGTGGGTATGGCTCAAGAGAAAGAAGGTCTTGGGACATACAGAGAATTTGCTGATTTTAATTTGTCGTGGATAAAGGAGTTAGGATATAATGCAATTCAGGTAATGGCTGTCCAGGAACATCCCTATTACGGGTCATTTGGATACCATGTTTCAAACTTCTATGCTCCATCGTCTCGTTTCGGCGATCCTGAAGACCTAAAGTACCTTATTGATAAAGCCCATAGTATGGGAATCCTGGTTATAATGGATATAGTGCACTCCCATACTGTCAAAAATATCCTTGAAGGCCTGAATCAATTTGATGGTACTGATTACCAGTATTTTCATCCTGGAGAACGAGGTATACATCCTCAATGGGACTCACTACTCTTTGATTATGGAAAAATTGAAGTGCTCAGGTTTCTCTTATCTAATGTAAAGTATTGGTTATCTGAGTTCAGGTTTGATGGATTCAGATTTGACGGTGTAGGTTCTATGATGTATTTTCACCATGGAAATAATCCGATCGGCGGGCCGCTTGACTATTTTATCAATGGCGTAGAGTGGGATGCAATTACATATCTCCAGCTTGCCAATACACTTATTCATGAGATAAATCCTTCAGCTATTAGTATCGCGGAAGATGTAACCGGAATGCCAGGATTAACTTCCGCTATTCAGGAAGGCGGTATTGGTTTTAATTACAGGCTTGGAATGGGTATCCCCGACTTCTGGATAAAAACCTTAAAGGAATCAAAGGATGAGGATTGGAACATCGGAGAAATATGGCATGTACTCAATAACAGGATACCCGGTGTTAATACTATAGCTTATGCAGAATCACATGATCAGGCACTTGTTGGTGATAAAACACTGGCATTCTGGTTGATGGATAAATATATGTATTGGCATATGGTAAAAGGTGACGCACATATTGTCGTCGATCGAGGCATTGCTCTGCATAAGATGTTAAGACTTATTACTTTATCACTTGGTGGTACAGCTTATCTCAACTTTATGGGAAATGAGTTTGGCCATCCTGAATGGATTGATTTTCCTCGTGAAGGAAACAACTGGAGCTATTTTTATGCACGCAGGCAATGGTCGTTAAAAGATGATAAAAATTTAAAGTACCATTACCTCTCTGATTTTGATAAAGCTATGATTCATTTCGCCCGTCAAAAGGGTGTACATAACTATGAGTTTGCTACTCTGCTTAACCTGGATGAGGTAAATAAAACCATTATATTCAGTAAAGACCGCCTGATTTTTATATTCAACTTCCACCCTTTCAACAGTGTGGCAGATTATAGTTTTAATGTACCTGAACCTGGAAGCTATAAAGTTGTTTTGTGTAGTGATAATCCGGAATTCGGTGGTCATGGACGTTTGGATGAGTCTATCGAATATCTTACCCAATTTAAGGAGGAAACAGGAACTCATCTTCTAAGAATTTATCTTACAAACAGAACTGCAGTTGTTCTAGAGAATGTTAGTATGAGAAATATAAAAATTTAGTTTTTTTAACAATTATCGTGAGTTAGTCAAGCATTTACTTCTTATTATTGCAAATCTGAAAATTAAAATATTTATGGAACGTAAACGATTAGTAGTCAATTATAACAATGTTTCAACTGATGTTATGGAAGCAATCAGGAAGAAATATCCTCTTGGCTACACAAATCATGTAATCAAAGTACAGACTAAAGGCGAAGATTTCTTCTATGCAATCACTGTTGATACAGATGATGCCAGCTACCTTGTTAAAGTGCCTGTTAAAATTGATACTAAAGGAATAAATGATGATGACGCGCTTGATGAACTGAACGACGAAAAAGAGATTGAAGATAACTTTGCAGAAGCCGAGCCAAGTGAAAGTGAGGAATAACAGGCAGTAATTTCTATTCTCTCACCTGATATAATCCGGTTTAATACTTTTCTGCAATCGCCTTATCGTCTTTAATCCAATATTCTTAAAACCAGGGGTTGCCTCATTCATCTGTATTTCTATGATGTCAATTAGCTCCCTTATTATCTCAGGCTCCTCCCCTGCTATTCTTTCAAGAATCTTTATGCTGTACATTTTTACTGCTACCGGCATTGTATTATCCTCAAGCCATCGGAAGCAGATATCAGTTAGCTTTTCAATATTTGCGGGTGTAATATGATGACTTTCAATAATCCTGAGAGAATGCCTTCGCATACCATCGTGCCTGAACCCTTGAATTACTTCCATTAGCTGGTCAATATGAGTTTGCAGGATAAAGGGGTATTTTTCATTCATGATATCTATTGCCCAGGCGGCTCTCCTGCTGAGTGGTTCTTGATCTCTTAAAAAGATTTGCCATAATTGCTCAAATAGTTTTGGCTGGCCAACAATAAGGGCAACCACCTGATCAATATTTTTCCTTGATTGATCTAATTCCAAAAGATTTTCGAGAGTCATAAACAGATATCAGACTCCAAAATTACTTATTAAGGAGTGATAAAACAAAAAGGGAAACTTCTCTTGCGGAGTGGTTTCCCTTTTGTCGCATTTTCGGTCGTAACCGAAAACTGACTTCAGGTTATTGTTTCGGTGCTCGTAAACAAACTGCTTCGTAAAGCCTTTGTTACTTACTGTTGGTCGCTTCCGTATCTCTACATCGGCTCTTCAGCTCAGGTAATGTTTTTCGGGCTTCAATGTTAGCTTTTTACAGCTACTTCAATCCACCCTGCGAAAAACTCTGCTTTTTGGAGTCAAGTTTCCTTTCGGCCTTTTACTCTTTCTAGCCAGCCTGATTCTCACCGTATCGTTGGCCTGATGTTGTAAAATTAATACATTCACGACCGTTTGTCAAGTGTTTTAACACATTAAATATCAACTCGAAACCAACAGGAGATATTAACAATTGTTGATAACCGGATTTACTTGTATTTACTGGGCTTCCAAGATTTCAAAATTTGGTTTATCAACAATAATAAACATTCAATATTTCAAAATTAACTGAGGAATTCCTTTTTTCAGTTCTTTGACCAATGCTTTTATTTCAATTCCTGGTTTCAGACTATCAACATTATGATTGTCTACCTCGAGTATTATTTTGTTTTTAAAGCAATCAATAAGTGTCAATTGTAAACTTTCATCTTCCTTAAGTATTGAATCTATTATGAATGAATAAATCTCTCCTGGTTTATATACAGGATGTAAGGGTTCAATATAGAACCGCCCAGTGCAATTTTTCTTTTGCACGGTACATATTACTTTGCTGTTTTGCTCCAGCTTATAACCTGAATAAGGCTGGCTCTCCAGGAAATGCCTCATACCATAGACATCCTCCAATATTATGTATTGCTTACCATCTTCAAGAACAGCAGCTTTCACATAAAGAAAGGGATAATTCTGACCTACCTCAAGTAATTTATCTTTACTGTAATATCCGGTCATTTAAGGTTTCTGTTAGGTTTTTCTATTATTGTCAGTATAATAAGTCACTGCACCCTTTTTACTTTTGTAACTCCCTTTACTCCCTCAAGTTTCTTCATTAATGAATCTATATGCCTTGAGTCACGTACTGACACTTTTATATAGCCTTCAAATTTACCTCCCTTACTGTTCAATGCAATATTGCGGACGTCAATTTTCAGCTCATTAGAAAGCAATTCGGTAATTGAGTTGAGTATTCCAAGACGGTCAATTCCACTTACATTTAATGTGGAAATAAAATAAGAGCCCTCAGCTACCTTTGACCATTGCGCATTCATAATCCGGTAAGGGTACCTGGTGCGCAATCGTGGGGCATTCGGACAAGTTTCACGATGTATTTTTATACCTCCACCTGTCATCACAAAGCCAAATATTTCATCACCCATTACCGGGTTACAACATTGGGCAAGTATATAACCCTGCAATTCAGCTGATTCATTTACAAGAATGGTGTTTTGGGAAGTCTTGTTATCATGTTTTTGAACCTCTTTCACCTGCACTACTTCAGTCACCTCCTTTATATTTCCTGTGAGAATATCTTTTATCAGTGAAGGCTCAATCTTGTTGTCTGCAAGTTGCTGATATAACTCAAGAGCAGTTGTGAACTTAAAATGTGATATCAGCTTGTTTACATTTTCATCATTCAATGGTAACTTCAGCTGGCTCAATTTTCGCCTTAGTATGTCTTTGCCGACTTCAGCCTGTTTAAACTCGGCTTCTTTAAGATACCGTCTGATCTTATTTTTTGCTCTCGATGAAATAACCCAACCCAACCAGTCCCTGTTTGGTGTCTGGTTTTTTGATGTAATTATCTCGACCACATCACCGTTTTTCAATTTCTGTCTGATCGGGACAATTTTATGGTTAACCCTTCCACCCGAACATTTGGATCCTATTACAGTATGCAACTCAAATGCAAAATCGAGTACGGTGCTGCCTTCTTTCAACCGAATTAAATCACCGGCCGGTGTAAAAACATAGATTATTTCTTCTGGCTTTTTACCCGAGAGTTCATTATTAACAAGGAGTTCTTCAGTTGACCCGGTTTTTTCAAGGATTTGCCTTACTGAATTCATCCAATCGGAGGTCTCAAGATTTCCCTTCTGGCCTTTGTATCTCCAATGCGCGGCATTTCCTAATTCAGCATCCTTGTCCATCCTTTCTGATCTTATCTGCACCTCCACTGCCCTTCCGGTGATATCCTTTACAGTGATGTGTAAAGATTCGTATCCATTTGGCCTTGGACGGGTTATCCAGTCGCGCATTCTTGAAGTATCAGGCGAATAGAGGTTAGTCACCACTGAATAAGCCTTCCAACAATCAGCTTTTTCAGATTCTGCATCTGTATTTATTATTATCCTGATGGCAAACAAATCAAAGATTTCATCAAACGGGACTTTTTGTTTTACCATCTTGTTATGGACTGATGACACTGATTTTGTCCTGCTTTTAATGGTATAATTTAATCCAAGCCTGTCAAGGTCATTTCTTATAGGCTCTATAAACCGATGGATAAAATCTTTGCTTTTGTTTACCTCCGTATCGATAGCTTTGGCAAGTTTCTGGTAGTTAATTGGTTCATTGAGCCTGAATGTCAGTTCCTCCAGCTCTGACTTTATCTTATAAAGACCAAGCCTATGGGCTAAAGGGATATAAAGATTCACGGATTTTTTAATGGCGTTATCGCGAACATTTATGGAAACCTCTTCTGAATTTCTGAGAATAAGAAGATTTTCTGCCAGGGTTAATAAAATGGCCCTTACATCTGAAGCAAGTGTAAGTATTATCCCTGTGAAATTATCAATATTGTTAATTAACCTCTCTGTTGGCAGTTCTGATATTTTCCTGTAACTCTCTGCTATTGGGATTATTTCGTTTAAATTATTACTCTTCAGTAACTCATTGACCTTATCATTTTTAAAAGATGAATAACTAAAAAGCGCACTGATTGCTGAAATAAGGCCAAGATTAAGCTCTTTAACCATTATACCTGCCAGCTGCACAACATGATCAGTAAGTGGCTGGTTTGAAGGCGACTGCATACCATCATACTCAAGGCATAGTATTTCATATGCCTCCCTGATCAGCTTCTTATTCTTGCTCCCCGTAAATGAATTGCTGAGAGATAATAATGACCGGTAATTCTGGTTTGTTTGCAATGGACAATGATTGTATTTAGTTAATGCATAAAGATGGAACAATATTAAACAACAAGCGCCCCTGAAAGGGGCGCTCTGTAATTACTTTATCGGAGCTTCCGGCCCCTTAGGCCCCTGTTTTGGTTTAGGCGGTTCAGCTATTGATTCCCGCATTTTAGTATCTGCCTGGATATTCTGGAACTTATAATAATCCATAATACCCATATTTCCGTTCCTGAAAGATTCAGCCATTGCTAATGGAATTTCAGCTTCCGCCTCTATAACTTTAGCTTTAGCTTCTTGGGCCTTGGCTTTCATTTCCTGTTCAAGTGCCACGGCCATCGCCCTGCGCTCTTCAGCTTTAGCCTGGGCAATATTCTTGTCAGCATTTGCCTGATCCATCTGAAGTTGAGCACCAATATTCTTTCCTACATCAATGTCAGCAATATCAATTGAAAGGATTTCAAATGCTGTTCCGGAGTCAAGGCCCTTAGATAAAACAACCTTGGATATAGAATCAGGATTTTCAAGTACTGCTTTGTGAGATGTAGCAGAGCCTATTGAAGATACAACACCTTCACCTACACGGGCAAGGATTGTTTCTTCGCCTGCACCTCCAACCAGTTGTTTGATGTTTGCACGAACTGTAACCCTGGCTTTTGCGATCAACTGAATTCCATCCTTGGCAACGGCTGCAACTGGTGGTGTATTGATAACCTTAGGGTTGACGGACATTTGCACAGCTTCAAACACATCACGGCCTGCAAGATCAATTGCAGTAGCTGCTTTGAAATTTAGTGGAATATTAGCCTTGTCGGCTGAAATTAACGCGTTTACAACCAGTTTTACCCTTCCACCTGCAAGGTAATGGGCTTCAAGTTCATCACGTGATATAGTCAGTCCTGCTTTAGTTGCATTTATCATCGCAGTAACAATTACTGATGGCGGTACTTTTCGCCAGCGCATAAAGACTAACTGAAGTAATGAAACCCTGACACCAGAAAGAAGTGCTGAGAACCATAGCCCAACAGGGATGAAGTAGAAAATAATTGCTAGTCCAATTATGGATGCTATAGCAATAACAAAGAAAAACAAGATACCTTGATCCATTGTGTTTTATTTGGGTTTAACGTAAATTTTATTGTCTTCGAGTTTACTAATAATTAAATCTGTCTCCTGATCAATGAAATCTCCATTTGTATGGACTTCATATAGCTCATTATCAAACAGTGCCGTCCCGGCAGGAGATATTCGTGATATTGCCTTACCCAAATCACCCACATGTAACTTGTTTTCCTCTATAATATTGACTCTGCCATCAACATTTGTACTTAAAGTCATCCTTTTCCAGGTTCCGGATTTAAAAGTAATGAATAAGGAAATACCTGTCAGCACAATGGTACCTAATACAATAATATGACCTTTTCCTGAACCATAAATACTGTAAGCCTGCCAGATAGAGATAAAGATAAGCACCCCGCCGGCAATCCCAACAATGGTAGTACCCGGAATTACCAGTAACTCCAAAAGTATTAGTATAAGACCAAGCAATATTAAGAGGAATATCAGTGTAAGTGACATGGTTGTGTATATTGCGTTATCAGTTTATTCTATCGAAACGGTTAATCCTCTAGCAACAAGGCGCTCATACATTGGTTTAAGTTCGTCGTATGTCCCTGAAACCACTCCGCATTTTCCTTTTTCATGAACAATTAAAGTTATCTGTTCTGCCTGTATAGGTTCAATGGAACAAATTTCTATCAGCGATTCTATTACGAAATCAAATTCATTGAAATCGTCGTTATATAGAATGAGTTCATAACTATTTGATACTAACTCATCAGTAAAGGACTCCGGACTTAACTTTTCTTTGTTCATACTACTTACCTCATTCAAAGGATAAAATTAATAAAAATACCGTTATCAGCAGTAAGCAAATAAATCTATATTTGAAATCACAAAATTTAAGGATGTCTATACCTGCCGACAATTCATTTAATAATCTGGTTTCAGAACTTAAAGAAGCGCTATCTACTCCCCTGCCGGGATCAACTGCTCATGACTTGTTGGCTCCTGAGCATCGTAAGACTTTAATCTTACAAAACCCTGAAATGTCAAAAGCTTTTAAGAGCAGTGTAATGATTCTTTTATATCCGGACCATAAAGGAAATCCTTACCTTGTTTTTATAAAAAGAGTTGAGTATAAGGGTGTTCACAGCGGACAAATATCATTCCCGGGAGGAAAAGCAGAAAAAACTGATGCAAATGTGATTCAGACTGCACTTCGGGAAACAGAGGAAGAAATTGGGATTGCATCAAAGGATATTTCCGTTTTAGGCATGCTATCAGAATTATACGTCCCGCCCAGTAATTTCATTATATATCCGATTGTCGGAATGCTGAATGATCAACCGGTATTTAAACCCGATAATAAAGAAGTGGCTCATATAATTGAGGTGCCTTTAAGCTTTTTTTTGAATAAGCAGGCAATAGGAAACCACTCTGTATCAACTTATGATGGATCTCAATACCTTGTTCCGGGGTTTTTAGTTGGCACAAATCTTATATGGGGAGCCACAGCTATGATCTTAAGTGAGTTGATCCTGATCATAAAAAGTACATCCTTCGGTAAAAAATAAAGCCTGAAGATATAGGCAGGCAAGTGTTTACATATGTATCATACTTACCTTCCGGTTACCCCCGGGTTACCTTTTGGTTACTCTAGAGGTAAGCGAAAGGTAACCCGAAGGTAACCGAAAGGTAACCCAATGGTAACCGAAATACGAATCAAATCCGGATTGTTATTCTTCTATTACAATGTCGTAGCTTATTTTGACAGTGTTTTTAAGCATGGCAGTCACTCCGCAATATTTTTCCTGGGATAGTTCAATTGCTTTGACCAGTTTTTCTTTTTCCAGGTTTTCACCTTTGAAAATGTACTTCAGGGTAATTGATTCGTATACCTTAGGATGAACTTCGGTTAATGTTCCCTGCACAGCAATCCGAAGGCCGGTAACATTCTGTTTCATTTTTTGAAGTATGAGTACCACATCAACAGCAGTGCATCCTCCAAGACCAGCAAGGATAAGCATTTTTGGCCTGATTCCCCTGTTTTGTCCGCCTGCCTCGAAGGGAGCATCGATGATAATACTATTGTCGTCACCTTCAGCCCTGAAGGCAAGACCATCTATCCAGCTAACCTCTACTTCATGTGTCATAGTACCCGAATTTTTAGTTGTTACTTACTCCGAAAAAATACTCCAAAGGTTGTTTGGTTAAGCTTTTCCAATTTCCCCATGAATGCCCTTGGTTGACTTCAATATATGATATTGGATAACCTTTGGAAGTGAATACTTCTTTCATCTGCCGGGCTTTTACTTGAGTGTCACTTATTACTCCGGTGCTCATGAAAATTTTGAGTGGCAGTTTCTCAGATGTCTGGTACTGTTGAATAATATTATTATCAAAAGCAGGGGAATGTATTCCTATCAGATGAAACTTATCACTTCTTTCTAAGCCAAAAAAAGCAGCATTCCAACCACCCATCGATGTGCCCAGAATTGCTCTTTTATCAGGAGATGCATTGGTTTTATATTCTGAGTCTACCAAAGGAACAAGTTCATCTGCAACAAAATTTGCAAACTTGATGTTAGCAGCATATTCACTCATTCTCCTATTGATTCCTGTGTTATCAGGATTCCTTGGATCAATAAAAACGGCTATAACTGGTTCAATCATCTGTTGGCTAATCAGGTTGTCCAGGATTATAATCATTGCGCCAAGGTCTTTATTTGCATATTCATGACCATCTGTAACATAAATAACCGGAAGGTCAATCAGGTTTTCATAGTTATATGGCGTATAAACTTTGTACTGAACTTTGTATCCCAGGTTCGACGAATTACTAATTATCATTTTATTTTCTGATAATGTCCCTTTCGGGGTTTCTTCATTGTAAATAGTTTCTTGTGGATATATATACCCGGGCATTCTTAATTCTGAGTTCGGACCAAAACCACTGTATTGGACAAAGGGGTTTGCTGCATCTGTAATCCAGTTATTGCCTTCAATTACTATTTTATAATCGAGTCTGGCATCATTGGGAAATTCTTTTACCAGCATCCAGATTCCGTTCCCTAATAATTTGCCTGTATAACCAGCCTCATCCGGGTCCCAGCCATTGAAATCACCGGCCCATTTAACTGACGACACATTACCTTTATAGAGGAAAGCTACGGAATCACCATAAATAAATGGTACCTGATGGTTGTTTACAAGACTGTCCCAAAAGACATTAATTTTCGTATTATCTGCATCTGATGCCAATTTGGTTATAACCGAAGAAAAATCGGAAAATGAGTTAAATTTCCTGTAATCCGGTTTGCTGACTTCTTCTGTATCATCGGCTTTAGTACAGGAGATAATTGCAGTAAGAGACATGATAATAAAAAATAGTCGCATAACTTTTTATTTGTTCAGTTTTTCAAAGAAAGCAGCTTTGCCTGGATACCAATAACGGTCTTTCGCAATTTGTTGTGGAAATGTAAAGTAGTGCATTACAGCTTCAGTACAAAGCTCCATCTTATTGTTATACAGATATGTATCAATTATTGCAATATTCCGTTTCATTTCCCGCAGATGAGCTTTCATGAATAATTTGCCCTCATTGGTCATTACTGGTTTCTTAAGTTTAACTTCCATTTCACACGTAACTCCCGAGGTATCTAATTTAATGAAAACCAGCCAACTTGCAATTTCATCCAGCATTGTTGCCTGGATACCTCCGTGTAGTGTATTATTCCATCCCTGAAAATGTGGCACTGGTTCCCATTCTGAAACAACGAAATCTCCATCTTCAACAAAAGTAAGTTGAAGCCCGTTTGGATTATCGGGTGAACAGCCGAAGCATTGGTAGCCTTCTCTGTGAACAAAAGGATTGATAATATTTTTCATTAACTGATTATTTCACCATACAGGTCATAAATATCACAATGATTGATTTTAACATTTACAAAGGTACCAACACGAATCTTGATTTGCTCCGGATTTGAGATAATCACTTCATTATCAACTTCAGGTGAATCAAATTCAGTCCGCCCGATCAAGACACCATCTTCTTCTCTGTCGATAATAACCTTCAGTACTTTACCTATGAAACTATTATTGTGTACTTCTGAAACCTGCTGTTGCAATGTCATTAATTTTTCAGCCCTGCGAGCTTTCACAGCCGGCCTTATATTGTCAGAAAGTTCAAAGGCAGGAGTTTTTTCTTCATGAGAATAAGTAAACACTCCTAGCCTCTCAAACCGTGCCTCGTTGACAAAATCATACAGTTCATTGAATTCTTCTGAAGTCTCACCGGGGTATCCGACTATAAGGCTAGTTCTAATAGCAATACCGGGGACCGACTCCCTGATTTCATTAACTAGTTTTCTGGTTCCTTCACTTCCCAATCCCCTGCGCATAGATTTCAGTATCCTATCGTTAATATGCTGTAGAGGGATATCGATATACTTGCAAACTTTCGGATTTTCGCGGATAACTTCAAGAATATCCTTTGGAAATCCTAAAGGATATGCATAATGTAACCTGATCCATTCAATACCATCAACTTCTGAGATTTTACCAACCAGTTCAGCAAGCTGCTTTTTCCCTGAAAGATCTATACCATAGTATGTAAGATCCTGAGCAATCAGCATAATTTCTTTAACACCTGAAGAAGCGAGGTACCTGGCTTCTTCAACAAGTACATCAACAGGCTTTGAAATGTTCTTCCCCCTAATTGCTGGAATCGCACAGAAGGCACATTGATGATCACAACCTTCAGATATCTTAAGATAGGCATAGTGCGAAGGCGTAGTGATAATGCGTTCACTCAGAAGTTCTTTCCTGAATGGAGCATTCATATCCTGTAAAAGCTGATTGAGATCATTCACACCGTAGAGGCCGTCAGCTTCTGGAATTTCTTTTTGCAGCTCTTCCTTATACCTCTCAGAGAGGCATCCCATTACATAGAGCTGACTAATCTTTCCTTCGTTCTTAAGATTAGCCCAATGAAGTATGGTATTAACAGACTCTTCTTTGGCATCGTTGATAAAGCCGCATGTATTGATAATGACTACATTAGCTTCGATATTTGTATCATGGTGAATTTCAAATCCGGCAGCTTTAAGTTGCCTGAGCATAAACTCTGAGTCCACTAGGTTTTTAGAGCAACCGAGTGTGATAACATTTACTGTTTTATGATTTACTAGCTTTGTTTTCAAGTATTTATAAATTTGTGTTATTTATCAACCCTGTCAGCAAAAGCATATAGGGCAGTGATTAAGAAGAAAACCAGGATAAACAGCTTGAATAATGCGCTGTTAAGCGTTGAAAAGTGAGTCAACGAATTCTTCCTTAACAAAAGGCTGGAGATCAGTAATTTTCTCTCCAATCCCTATATATTTAACCGGTATTTTAAATTGGTCACTAATACCGATAACAACACCACCCTTAGCGGTGCCATCAAGTTTTGTAAGTGCCAGTGCATTTACTTCAGTTGCTGCAGTAAACTGGCGTGCCTGTTCAATTGCATTTTGTCCTGTAGAAGCATCCAAAACAAGCAACACTTCATGAGGTGCATCAGGCAAAAGTTTCTGCATAACCTTTCTGATTTTGGAAAGCTCATTCATGAGGTTAACCTTATTATGCAACCTACCGGCAGTATCGATTAAAAGAACATCTGCCTCCCTTGATATTGCTGATTTAAGGGAATCATAAGCTACTGAGGCCGGGTCTGCACCCATACCCTGTGTTATACATGGAACACCAACACGGTCAGCCCAAATTTCAAGTTGTGATACAGCTGCAGCCCTGAATGTATCTGCAGCACCGAGTACTACATTTTTACCAGCACTTTTAAATTGATGGGCAAGTTTTCCGATAGTGGTGGTCTTACCAACGCCGTTGACGCCAACAACCATTATTACATAAGGGTCTTTGCGTTTGGGAAAATCAAAATCCCTGATCAGTCCGGGATGTTCAGTTTCATCAAGCAGCCCAATTATCTCTTCACGTAATATACGGTTGAGTTCTGATACTCCAAGGTACTTGTCACGTGATACCCTGTTTTGAATACGTTCAATTATTCGTAAAGTAGTTTCAACCCCAACATCAGAAGTAACCAGAATTTCTTCGAGATTATCGAGGACTTCATCATCAACAGTCGATTTCCCAATAACTGCCTTTGATATTTTATTGAAAAAATTGTCTTTTGTTTTTTCAAGCCCTTTATCGAGTTCCTGCTTTTTATCTTTAGAGAAGAAGGAGAATAGACCCATATTTAGAATTGTAGATTTATTAAGACAAAAGTAATCAAAAGGAAGAGACCTGAAGTTATAAAAATACAAAACAGGGTCTTTCCCATTAACAAGAAAAGGCCCTGTTTATATTTGTTTTAGTAAGGATTATTTCTTTGCGAGGAAATCCTTAACTGAATCGTTAGGAACGATAGTTTCTTTAAAAGTATAGGCACCGGTTTTCTCTGACCTGACCATCCTGATAACTTTTGCATAATCCTTACCTGAAGAAGTACGCAGGGTTGCAACTACTTTCTTTGCCATGGTGCTATATTATTTAATTTCTTTGTGAATAGTCATTTTACGGAGAATTGGATTGTATTTTTTAATCTCAAGTCTCTCAGGTGTATTTTTCTTGTTCTTGGTGGTAATGTACCTGGAGGTGCCAGGCATTCCACTTGTTTTATGCTCGGTACACTCTAAAATTACCTGAATTCTTGCTTCTTTGCTTTTCTTAGCCATTGTTCTAAAGCCTTTAAATTTTAGGACTGCAAAAATACAAAAATTATTGATAGTTCCAAATGGGTATTGCAAAAAAAATGCGCAATATGACCTTTTTGAGAAATTTATCAGCTATTGCCTTACATTTGCTACAGTCTCAGGGTGCAAATTTACAAATAATCAGTGAATAACTCTATGCAATGGGTGTTGTTTATCAAGGGTTTTCGGGCATGGCTGCAGGTTGAGCGGTCAATGTCGGCCAATACTATTGAAGCATATTGCAGCGATGTTGAAAAATTTGCACTTTATGTTTCATCAATACCCGGCGAGCTAAAACCAGGAGATATTAAATTAAACCATCTTCAGAATTTTGTGAAAGATCTGGCCTCTGTAGATATAGAAGCGAGCAGCCAATCAAGGATAGTTTCTGGTATAAGGTCGTTTTACCGATACCTGACAACTGAAAACATTATCAAAGAAGATCCAACTGAATTACTTGAACTTCCTAAGATAGGGAGGAAACTTCCCCAGGTATTGACACAACAAGAAATTGAAATGATGATTGCTTCTATTGATCTCAGCCATCCACTTGGCGAGAGAAACAAGGCAATCATTGAAATACTTTACGGATGTGGGCTGAGGGTAAGTGAATTAACGGATTTAAAGCTAACAGACTTGTTTCCTGACGAGGGTTATGTAATTATCATAGGTAAAGGCAATAAACAGAGAATTGTGCCCATAGGGCCAAAAGTAATCGATCAGATTTTAAGGTATAAAAATCATGTCAGAGTGCATTTGCCAATCAAATACGGACAGGAGAATTTCCTGTTTCTCAACCAGAACGGGAGGAAACTAACGAGGGCAATGATTTTTACTATTATAAGAAGGATTGCTGAACTGGCCGGCATAAAAAAGGTCATCAGCCCTCATACCTTCAGGCATTCATTCGCAACGCATCTCGTTGAAAACGGAGCAGATCTCCGTGCAGTTCAGGACATGTTAGGCCATGCCTTCATAACTACAACAGAGATCTACACCCACATTGACAGGGAGTACTTAAGAGAAAATATCTTAAAGTACCACCCTTTAAATAAAGCTTAAGAAGTTTGATTAATCTTCGTCTTCTTCGTCAAATTCTTCAATTTCTCCATCCTCATTAACAAATACTCCCCAGTTCACTGTAACCAGTTCACCATCCTGGAAGTAGAAATCAATCAGGCCTTCATCAAAAGATATCCTTTTTTCACCCCATTCTTCTTCTTCCTTATCGATTTGAGTAAGGCCGTTTTCTTTCATTAACTGGATTACATCCTGTTCTTTCATTTCAAAGACTTTCTTGCCAAAGAGAGTTGCATCAGGATTATCTGTTTCAAAGCAGGAGAGCACATGGTTGTTTTTACCTTCAAAGAAAACTGTAAGCCCTTCGTTATCATACTCCCATAAAATTGTGTCGAGTTCTTCATCAACTTCATCACCTTCTTCACTGAGGTTTTTGATTTCTGTGGGCTGTCCCAGTGTCTTCTCAACAACTGCAGGAGTATCGCCAAATTTAAGGTCATTCAGTCCTTCCAGAAGAAGGATCTCAAGATCTAATTTTTCCATTTTTGGTTGGGTTTAAAAATATAATATCTTAAAATTCTGTTTAACAAACGGTTATATAAATGGTGAGTCGGGTTCCTTCTTCATGTGATTAAATGCTAATTTACTAACAAACTTTGGAAAAAACTTATTCAGAAACACAGTAAATTTCCCTTCCCAAAAGGTAAGCACAATTGAGTTTTTCCGCTTTTCAACAGCATTAACAATTTTAATTGCAGCAGTTTCAGCCGACATCATTTTATTTTCATCCCTTGGTGTTTCTCCCTGTGGAGTCCCATCTGCTTTTAAAGCAGTATTACGGATGTTACTTGCAGTAAAACCTGGTGCTGCAACCAATACATGAAGTCCGGTATTCAGATTCTCAGCTCTTAAGGTGTCAAGGAATCCCCTCACGGCGAACTTTGAGGCAGAGTAACCTGTTCTTCCCGGCAGGCCTATATGCCCGGCTACTGAAATAATTCCGACAACACTGCCCTTTACTTTTAACAAATGCTCTAAAGCATACCTTGTACAGTACACAGTTCCCCAAAAGTTAATGTCCATCAGCCTTTTCAGAACATTCAGATCAATTCCCCTGAAAGCTGCGCGCATTGAAACTCCTGCATTGTTAACCAAGATATCAATCCTGCCGAAATAATCAACGGTTTTATCAATTAGTAATTTGCAGTCTTCCTCTTTACTAACATCAGTCACCAGGGACAGGACTTTATAACCTTTTGTTGTGAGCGATTTCTGTGCTGATGCAAGTCTTGATTCATCTCTTGCAGCAATGCAAATATATGCTCCCCTGGCGGCAAATTCATTGGCAAGTGCCAATCCGATTCCCGAAGAACCACCGGTTATAATAACGACTTTCCCTTTCAATTTTACTTATTTGAAATTTGGTTGCAAGTTAATAAGAATGCAGATACAGTAGTTTAAAGGTGACCGTTTGCGGGAGCAATAGTTTTCTTTATCCAGTTATCTATGCAATCAAGTACTTTGGGAGATAAGGTCTGGTCAATTGACTGATATTCCATCGGACTTCCGGTGGTGCATTCCTGGAAAAGATGGTTTAACCCTTCTATTTCCTCAATAGTGATATTCTTATTTCCTGCTTTTTCAAGTGAACTCTTGATTAATCCAAGGTTTACTTTGGATGGTACCTGCAAGTCCTTGCTGCCATTTACTGCCAGTACAGGGCATTTAACTTTTTCCAGAACTTTCGCCGGATCATGACGGATAAAATAAAGCATCCATGGATTAACCGTCTGATTGATGATCATTTCGATGTATGCTTCATCAGTCATGCCTTCCGGTTTGACATTTTCAGGTAATTTCTTGACTGCACTTCCAAGATAATCTGTTAGTTTTTTCTTTATCACACTTATGTCTTCATTCTCAAGTATTATATCATAAGTTATTCTGTTGATCTCAGCAGAGAGTTTTAGATCTTGCTCTGATGCTCCCGACGCTTTACCTATTGCATCCTGTTGCATCAAAAGAAGTTCATCTCCCCTCACCCCTGTTCCGGCCATAAGAACAATGAATCTTACATCAATTGACATTGTTGCAACCATTGGAGCAATGATTCCGCCTTCACTGTGGCCAATCAGTCCAATTTTTGTCTTGTCAATATCTTTTCTGCTTTTAAGGTAATCAATCAAACATATAATATCATCGGCAAAATCAGCACTGTTAGCATTTGAATAACTACCGGTAGATTGGTTTGTTCCTCTGTCATCGAACCTCAGCACTGCAATTCCTTTTCTGGTTAGATAATCAGATAATACGAGGAAAGGTTTATGGCCAAGTAACTCTTCATCACGATTTTGAGGACCACTTCCGGAAATCAGGATAACTACAGGATAAATTCCGTCTCTGTCAGGTAATGTTAAAGTTCCGGCGAGATCTAATGAATCTTTCACATTCCGAACAATGATATCTTCAGAATAATAAGGGTAAGGTTTAACAGGATTTTGTGAACGAACAATTTCTTTTTTCTCAGGCATTATCCTTGAAAGTTCAAGTGGAAAAACTTGTCCCGCCTGTGTAAAAGTTCCTGTTATATTTCCAGCTTCTGTCAGAGTACCCAAATAAATAATACTTGCCATTGTATGAGTAAGTTTAAGGGTATTGCCAGTAAATTCTGCTGATGTCATCGGGATTCCGAAGGCTCCCTGGTCAGGACTGTCCATTGTAGCAGAGTATCCGGAGCCATTAAGTGAAAGATTAAAAGATACCCTTAATTCAGCACCCGGTAGTTTAAGAACACCGTTCCACTTCCCTGTAATGTCCTGGGCAGTGGTTAGTGAAGTGAAGATGAACAGGATAGCGATTGTCAGATAATTTTTCATATGGTTAGCTGATTAATTGGTTGGCAAAGTTCTGATTTATCAACAAAAGTATCAAGTTTGTTCTATAACTTTGTCATTATGAGCAGGCAGATCGTAATTGAAGTATGTGTTGATAATGTTGAATCAGCCATAGCAGCTAAGAAAGGAGGTGCTGACCGGGTTGAGCTATGTAGTGCCCTGAGTGTCGGAGGGCTTACTCCTTCAAAAGGGTTAATTGAGTATGTGATCTCACATGTAAACATCCCTGTTTTCGTTTTAATAAGGCCCCGTTTAGGTGATTTCCTTTATTCAAAGGCTGAGTTTGATGTGATAAAGTCTGATATTTTTTCGGCCAAAGTTGCAGGCGCATCAGGTATAGTAATCGGGATGTTGAATTCGGACGGCAGTGTTGATACTTGCAGGATGAAAGAAGTAATAGAAATGTGTGATCCTCTACCTGTTACGTTCCATCGTGCATTTGATATGTCTAAAGACCTTTTTGACTCGATGGAAAAAATCATTGACCTCGGGTGCAACAGAATTCTCACATCGGGGGGGAATATTTCGGCTTCTCTTGGTGGAAAGATTATAACCAGATTAAATGAAAAAGCTTTAGACCGGATTATTATCATGCCTGGTGCCGGTATAAACAGTAAGGTATTACCTGAACTTATAGAACTCACCGGGTGTAAAGAGTATCATCTATCAGGAGCAATTATTAGCAATGGGAAAATGAAGTATAGTAATACGATTCTTGCTGATATCTTCCCTTCTACTCATCAAATCACTGATTCTTCGGTAATAAAGGAAGTTGTGGAAATTGCTGAATCTTTTACCACCTAACCTAAGTGGATTTTACTTGTTGATAGTAATAAAATCAATTATGAAAATTTCTGTAGACCACCGCAATGTTACCGAATACATTGTGACTAAAATATATACCCTTCAGGATGATAATATAGAAGTTAAGGTTATGACTTATGGAGGTATTGTTACTGAAATAAGAGTTCCCGATAAGAATGGTAACCTTATTGATGTTGCATTAGGCTTTTCAAATCCTGCAGAATACGCAGCTACTGAATATGTAGAGGATTGTCCCTATTTCGGCGCTCTTATAGGAAGGTATGCTAACAGGATTAATAAGGGTCGTTTCAGGATCACTGAACATGAATATCAGCTTGATACAAATAATGGTGATAACCATCTTCACGGAGGATACCTTGGATTTGATAAAAAGGTCTGGAATGATGAGATAATAGAATATTTTGGATCACCTGCGTTAAGGCTTTTTCTGGTTAGTGAGGATGGCGATCAGGGCTATCCCGGCCAACTGCAGGTTGAGGTAATCTATTATCTGGAAAATAACACTTTTGGTATTGATTATAAAGCATCAACCACTGCAACAACTCCGGTAAACCTTACATGGCATGGCTATTTCAATCTTTCAGGCGAAGGAAACGGAAATATCCTTGATCATGAGTTGATGATTGATGCATACCAGATGACAGAGGTGAATAAATCAGGCATTCCAACTGGAAATATTATTGATGTAAAAAATACCCCTTTTGATTTTACAACACCTCAACCTATTGGCCTAAGAATAAAGGAAACTCCTGCCGGGTATGACCACAATTATGTGAAATTTCCTTACGGTGACTTGCCAAGGATAATAGCAATAGTCAGCAGTCCCGTTACTGGAATCAGGATGACAGTTTGGACTACACAACCGGGAGTTCAACTATATACAGGTAATTTCCTAAAATCAAATTTACAGGGCAAATCCGGGAAATATTACGGTACTTATTCAGGTTTTTGCCTTGAAACGCAACACTTCCCTGATTCACCTAATAATCCTCACTTTCCAAAGACCCTGCTTGAACCAGGAGAAGTTTATAAGGAAAGTACGGTTTATCGCTTTGATACGAAATGATTTCTAAATTTGGGGTAAAATCCGGTAATGGGGACATTACTGAAAGTTTATCACCGAATTCATGCAAATCACTATGAGTATCAGAAAGATGTTAGTTGAATCCTGTATTATAATATTGTTGACTACAGGAATTACCAATGCTCAATTCCGTCCTGTTCAATATGTTAATCCTTTTATAGGAACCGGAGGACATGGCCATACATTTCCAGGAGCAACAGTTCCATTTGGAATGGTACAGTTAAGTCCGGATACCAGGCTTGAAGGTTGGGATGGTTGTGGAGGTTATCATTACTCTGATGAATATATTTACGGCTTTAGTCATACGCACCTTAGCGGAACAGGTATTCCTGATTACGGAGATATACTTGTAATGCCTTTTACCGGTGACGAGAATTGGAATAATGGAAGTGATGGCAAGCCTGGTTACCGGAGCCGGTTCTCTCACGATGAAGAGAGTGCTTCACCTGGATACTACCAGGTAAAACTTAAGGATGATAATATAAATGTTCAATTAACTGCCACAGCGCGGGCCGGACTGCACTCCTACCAGTATATTAAAGATGATATTCAGAAACTGATTATTGACCTTGAGCACCGCGATTTGGTAATTAATAGTTGGATAAGAATAATCTCAGATACTGAAATTGAAGGTTACAGAGCATCAAACGCATGGGCTACTGATCAAAGAGTTTATTTTGTGATGAAATTCTCAAAGCCTTTTCAGGAAAGAAAATTTGCTGTCGATAATATTTCAACTGACTCAACTGATTTTGTCCAGGGATTGTCTGTTAAATCAATATTTGATTTTGGAAGGTCTGATGGATCAGCACTCCTTGTTAAAGTGGGCATATCAGCTGTTAGTGCTGAAAACGCAAGACTAAACCTTGCCTCAGAGATTCCGGGATGGAATTTCAAAGAAATACACGACAGAGCAGTTGGGTTATGGAACAAAGAATTAAGTAAAATACAGGTAGTTTCGACAGATAAAGACAGGCTGGCGATTTTCTATACGGCTTTATACCATACTATGATTTGTCCGAATCTATACAATGATGTTGATAATTCTTTCCTGGGACGAGACTTTAAGATTCATAAGACCAATCATGATTATTATACAGTTTTTTCATTGTGGGATACTTATAGGGCTTTGCATCCTTTAATGACAATCATAGATCAGAAAAGAACTAATGAATTTATCAAAACATTCCTGAGGCAGTATGATGATGGAGGACTTTTACCAGTGTGGGAACTTAGTAGTAATGAAACCTGGTGTATGATAGGTTATCATGCAATTCCTGTTATTGCAGATGCCTATATGAAAGGTATAAGAGATTATGATGAAAAAAAGGCATTGGAAGCTATGGTTAAAAGTGCCGGTCAGGATCATTTTGGTTTAAAGTATTACAGGATGTATGGTTACACTCCGGCTGACAAGGACCATGAGTCTGTTTCAAAAACCCTTGAATACGCATATGATGACTGGTGCATTGCCACAATGGCTGAACTTATGGGTGAAACTGCAATAGCTGATACCTTTATGATAAGGGCACAGAGTTATAAGCATTTATTTGATCCGTCTACCCGTTTCATGCGCGCTCGTTACAATGGTTCATGGTTTATGCCATTTGATCCCAGGGAAGTAAACTTTAACTACACTGAGGCTAACTCATGGCAGTATAGTTTCTATGTTCCTCATGATATGAACCAGTTTATTAAAATGCATGGCGGACAAAAAGGCTTAGAGCAAAAACTTGATGAATTATTCAGTGCTCCAACCGAAACAACAGGCAGGGAGCAATCGGACATTACTGGATTAATCGGTCAGTACGCACATGGTAATGAACCAAGCCATCACATTGCTTATTTGTACAATTATGCCGGGAAGCCATCTAAAACACAAGAGAAAGTTAATTTTATCCTTACTAATTTCTACAAAAACAGTCCTGATGGTCTGATTGGAAATGAGGATTGCGGACAGATGTCAGCATGGGCAGTGCTGAGTTCCATGGGCTTTTATCCGGTATGTCCAGGCAGCAATCAATATGTTATTGGAAAACCTCACTTTAACGAGGCAATAATAAGTCTTGAAAATGGTAAAACATTCACTATCAGGGCTGAAAACCTTACTGACGAAAATATATATATCCAGTCAGCTGAACTTAACGGGAATCCATATACTAAATCGTTTATTCATCATGAGGATATAATGAATGGCGGATTACTAATATTCAATATGGGCAAAAACCCACATGTATCTATAAATGAATCCGAGAAAATTTGGGGAATTGGCCTCAATAACGAACCGATGACCGGTGTAGCTTCTGTTCCTGTACTTCCTTCCCCTGTAATTGAAGAATCAGAACAGTTATTTGATGAGCATACAACTGTATCAATAAAAACCGAAGAGGGCGCTGTCGTAAGGTATACAATCAATGGAACAGATCCTGATGAGAACTCATTGGTGTATGAAAAACCTATCAGAATTGAAGATTCAAAGATTATTAAATTCAGAGGATATAAAACCGGTTATATACCAACTTCAGTGCAGACTGCTAAATTTGTTAAAAGACCTCAAGGCTTAGAACTGACTTTACATAATGAGTATGCTCCACAATATTCTGCTGCAGGTAAAAATACACTGATTGACGGGCTAAAAGGGAGTGAGGACTTCAGGTTAGGCGGATGGCAGGGTTACCAAGGAGTTGATCTTGTAGCTGATATACATGTAAAGGATGATAAGCCTGTTACAGGAATAAGTGTCGGCTTCTTCCAGGATATTAATGCATGGATATTTATGCCCTCAAAAGTTGAATTGTACAGTTCAATCGATGGGAAGGACTATAAATTACTGGCTGTAGTTGATAATGATGTTGCTACAAATGAATGGGGTGTGATACTTAAAGATTTTTCATTCCGCATACCTCCTGTTACCGACAGATACCTCAGGGTTAAAGGTATAAATATTGGTATGTGTCCTGAAGATCATAAAGGAAAAGGATATCCTGCATGGATATTTTCAGATGAGATATTAGTTGTAAGGTAAACCAAAATCAGATCAGATGACTGCAATAATTACAGACCCGTCACAACTTGAGTCGCAAATCAGGAAATTCGTTAAATGGGCAAGGAAAGCTGGTCAATACAACTTGGTTAAATGCAGTAGTGGTAATTTGTCACATCGTTTTGATGATCAGCATATCCTGGTGTCACAATCTCGAAGTTGGTTGAGTGAACTGGATGAGAATGAGATTGTTATTGTTAAATTACCTGAAGGAGATGTGGTTCATGGAAGCAAACCTACGGGAGAATTGCCTTTGCATATCCATACAATGATTGAAAATCCATCAATTGATACAGTTTTACATTTTCAGTCACCTGCAGCTACAACGCTGGCCTGCCAAAATGAAAAAATTGAGGATTATAATGTTATCATAGAGATTCCTATTTATGTTGGAAAAGTTGCTACACTTCCTTTCATAATGCCTGGTTCATCAGAACTTGCTAAAGCTGTTGCGGTTGCATCAAAATCCGCCGGCATCATTCAATTAAGTAACCATGGGCAAATAGCAACAGGGAAATCATACAAAGAAGCATTTCAGAGAGCTGTTTTCTTTGAACTAGCATGCTCTGTGATAATAAATACTCGGGGAAATTATTCTCTTCTTAATGATGAAAGTATAAAGAATCTTAGCGGATACAGGTAATAATCTTATAAGCGCTGGTCTAACGGAGCTTCTAAAGAGGGTCAGTTAAGTAAACTTTTTAAAAAGTGAAATAATTGATTGACAAGGCTCTAAAAATATGTATATTTGTGTATGTGTTCATAATCGGTCAATTGAATAAAAATTTGATCGAAACCGTACATATTTTTGGCAATAAATTTGGTTATCGGAAATAAAGTGTATACTTTTATACAATAAATTTCTAAAATATCACTAAACATGAAAAAAGTACTCGTTGCAACAGACAAACCATTTGCAAAAGTTGCGGTCGAAGGTATTCGACAAATTGTTGAGAAGGCAGGTTATGAACTACGTTTGCTTGAAAAATACACTTCACAGGATGATTTCATTAAAGCAGTTGAAGATGTTGATGCAGTTATCATAAGAAGTGATATTGCTGACAGGAAAGTTATTGAAGCAGGTAAAAATCTTAAAATTATTGTTCGTGCAGGAGCCGGTTATGATAATATTGACCTGGAAGCAGCAAGTGAACATAACATAGTTGCAATGAACACACCAGGCCAAAACAGTAACGCTGTTGCAGAACTTGTTTTTGGGATGATGGTTTATATGGCCCGCAGCTTCTTCAATGGAGCTTCAGGTACTGAACTCAGGGACAAGTCACTGGGAATTCATGCATACGGTAATGTTGGGAAATACGTAGCTACTATCGCAAAGGGTTTTGGGATGAAAGTCTATGCATTCGATCCTTTTGTAAAAGCCGAAGATATGCAGAAAGACGGTGTTACTCCTGTAACTACTGTTGAAGAATTGTATAAGAATTGCCAGTATGTGTCACTGCATATTCCCGCAAACGCACAAACAAAGAAATCAATAAATTATGATCTTCTTAAGGTAATGCCAAAAGAGGCAGTATTAGTTAATACTGCCCGTAAAGAGGTTATTGATGAGGATGGTTTGATAAAGATGTTTGAAGAGAGGCCCGACTTTAAATATTTAAGTGATATTGAACCAGATAACAAAAACTTTGTTATTGAAAAATTCTCAGGCAGATATTTCTTTACACCTAAAAAAATGGGTGCTCAGACTTCAGAAGCTAACATCAATGCCGGACTGGCTGCAGCAAGGCAAATAGTGGATTTTCTTGAACACGGGGTTACTACATTCCAGGTTAACAAGATATTGACCAAAGTAAATTAAGCAAGGCCCTCAAAAGGCACATATTTGACCAATTTCAGATGCTCTTAACACAACCAACAAAAACTATTGATTATGGATTCTGAACTCGAAAAAGCCGTCACATTCTTCAGATTTGAAGATCTGCGTATTTATCACAAATCCTTAGATTATATTGAATGGATCGCGCGGAAAACCTTTAAGTTCCCTGCTGAAAGTCAGGCTGGTTTTTCTTCAAGATTCAATCTTGCAGCACAGGCAATAGCCCTGAATATTTCTGAAGGATCTGCGCGTAACAAGAATCAATTCATCTACTATCTCAAAATGGCGAAAAGTGCTGTTCGAGAATGTGTAGTTTATACTTCTCTTGCCGGAAAATTGCACTATTTCAACGATAAGGAAGTTGAAGAATCCAGAGGGCAGTTAATGGAAATGACAAAGATGATTGGAGCCCTTATCGGGTCATTGCAAAGAGCTGCTGATCTCAATATGGAGGATGTAGATTAAATTCCACTTTTTGGTTAAGTTAAGGGTGCTGAATTAATTGGTTCCCGCTTCTGTTAATAAACTAGATCAATGTTCCCTTTGATAGGGAACATTTTTTTTGCTTTTCAATTATATTCCTAATTTTGCTAAATCTCTGCTGATGCAGGATAACGTTTTGATTGGTTGAAATCATAAAACAATAAATATCTAATTCTTAAAAGCATGGCAATACTAAAACCATTTAAAGGACTGCGCCCACCTAAAACTATTGTTAGTCAACTCGCTTCTCGGCCTTATGATGTTTTAAACTCTGCAGAAGCAAGAGTTGAGGCTGAAGGTAATCCTTATTCCCTGTTACACATTATAAAACCGGAAATTGACCTGCCTGCAGAACTGGATGAGCATGCTCCAGAAGTATATAATCAGGCAAAAATTAATCTTGAAAAATTTCGTGATAACAAGTGGCTTGTGCAGGATGAAGAGGAGTATTTGTATATCTACGCCCAGACAATGAATGGTAAAACTCAGTATGGTATTGTTGGATGTGCAGGTGTTGAAGATTATCTCAACGGGATTATTAAAAAGCATGAACTTACTAGAGCAGATAAAGAGGAAGACAGGATGAAGCATGTCAGGATAACCAATGCAAATATGGAACCTGTCTTCTTTACATACCCCGCTGTTAAAGAAATTGACGACATCATTAGTAACATCGTCAATTCTCAGTCACCTGAATATGATTTTGTTTCTCCTGATGGCTTTGGCCATCACTTCTGGGTGATACGCGACAGAAATTTAATAACTACTCTTACAGAACTTTTCAGCAAAGTACCTTACACTTATGTTGCGGATGGCCACCATCGTACAGCAGCTGCTGCACTTGTTGGAAATGAAAAAAAGAGCAACAACCCAAATCACAAGGGTGATGAAGAGTATAATTATTTCCTTGCAGTGCACTTCCCTTCTAACCAATTGACAATCATAGATTATAACAGGGTTGTGAAAGATCTTAACGGACTATCTAAAGACGAATTTATTAGCAAATTAGATAAGGTCTTTGTTATAGAAGAAAAGGGTTCAGATATATATAAACCGGGAAAGCTTCACGAATTCAGTATGTATATTGATAAGAAGTGGTACGCTTTAACTGCCCGCCCCGGTACTTTCAATGATAACGATCCAATTGGTGTGCTTGATGTTACAATCTTGTCACAGTTGGTACTCGATGAAATTTTGGATATTAAAGATTTAAGAACTTCGAAGAGGATTGATTTTGTTGGAGGAATAAGAGGTTTAGGTGAGTTGAAGAAGCGCGTTGACAGCGGTGAAATGGCTGTTGCTTTTGCATTGTATCCTGTTTCCTTGGAGCAGTTAATAAACATAGCCGACACTGGTAATATTATGCCACCTAAGACAACTTGGTTCGAACCAAAACTCCGGAGTGGCCTTGTAGTTCATTTATTAGATTAATTTTAACAACCTGGAAAATGGAAAAGGAAGCTATCGTACTCGAGGTTCTCTCTAAATCAGAGAAACCTCTGAAATCAGCTGAAATAGCTGATATCGCCAAGATTGATAAAAAAGATGTTGATAATGCAATCAAAAAACTGAAGCAGGCAGAAAAGATTATATCTCCAAAAGTTTGCTTCTATACAGTAAAAAAATAGGTATTTAAAATCAAAAAAAAGAAAGGCTGTTTTTTTACAGCCTTTCTTTTTTTGATTTATGTATATTAATTCAGGTACGGAGCAAGAACTTCAAGGAGCAAGTGATACTGAACAGGTTTGGCAATAATTGTATCAAAGTGTTCCTTTTTCAATTCAGCTTTTTTATCTGACCTGACCTGTGCAATAATAGGTATGCCTGATGCAGTTTGTCTTATTGCAGAGAGGAATTTTTCAACAGATATATCTACTGTCTCAATATCACTGTATATCAAATTGATTCTATTGTTTTCACTAAGGATCTTTATTGTAGAATTAATATCTGATCCTCTTAGGACTTTTGCACCTGTTGAACTGAACACTGCTTTCAGGTAGTTAAATGATGCATCTTCCTTCTCAAGAACAAGAATTGTCTTTTCTCTCCAGTTGACAGAATCTAAACTTGGTTTGTTTATTTCAGCTTTTAAAGGATAGAATGGGATTGTAAAAGAAAACAAAGAACCTTTTCCTAGAGTAGATTTTACAGATATTGAACCATTCATCAAATCTACTATATGCTTTGAAATAGCAAGACCCAGACCTGTACCTCCCATTTTATATCCATTCACCTGTCCAACTTGTCTGAAACGTTTAAATAACTGTTGTTGATCGGCTTCTGCGATTCCTATTCCGGTATCTTTTACAAAGAAATAAATCTCATTAGGCATAAGTTCACAACCTACCTCAATAGTTCCCTTCATCGTAAATTTAAGTGCATTGTTTACCAAATTGGTAATTACCTGGTTAAGCCGGAAAGGATCGGCCAATACCTTGATTTTTTTTAGTCTTTCATCCTTAGTAAACTGAAGCCTGACATCATTCCTGTTTAACCTTTTTTTATACTCGTTGGCTGAAACACTTACATCATCCATCAAATTGCTAATGCTAATATAGTCAGGTTTGATACTCAACTGTCCGGCCTCAATTTTTGCAATGTCAATTATATCATTAATGATATTTAACAGATTATTAATAGCTGTATCGATATGACCAACATATTCTTTCTGTTCTTCATCAGTCAATCCACCTTCAGCAATAAGATTTGAGAAACCAACAATAGAATTCATTGGGGTCCTTATTTCATGACTCATGTTGGCAAGAAACGCAGTCTTCAGCCGGTCTGATTCTTCAGCTTTTTCTTTAGCCTGAATGTATTTTTTCTGGATAATTTCTCTTTCGGTCATATCACGACTGATGCAAATAATACCTAAAACTTTGCCTGATCGGTCATGACATAACACTTTTACTGTTTCAAAAAGACATCTGCTTCCATTCGCCAGGATCGCCCATTCTTCATTTTTTATGGGTATACCATCCTTCAATATTTTCTGATCATTCTCAAAGTAGAATTGTGCTGATTCTGCGGGAAATAATTCAAAGTCTGTTTTACCGATTAACTCGCTTTCAGTTATTCCAATATATTTCAGGAAAGCATCATTGCATCCCACATACCTACTTTCGGTATCTTTAAAGAAAACCATATCAGGTATTGAATTCATGACGGAAACCAAAAGAGAATGTTCTTTCTCCAATTCATTCCTGGTTGTGCTTAAGTCGGTCAGCATTTTATTAGCTGACCTGGCAAGTGATTTAAACTCAGGCGATACAAGGTCTTGCTCATTTATGAGTTTATAATCTAAACTTGCATCCCTAAAGAAACTGTCAAACTTATCAAATCCCTTTTTGATCCTGTTGATTAATATTTTTGTTAGCAGGTAACCTATTATAAGGATGACAAAAAGTGAGGCAATTATGAAAGTAATTGTCTTCGTTCTTTGGTTTGTAATTTCTTGTGTTTTCTCTGCGAGGATTTCATCTACATCTTTTGTATAGAAACCGGCGCCAATTATCCAATTCCATTCCTTAATCGGTTGTATGTAGGCAATTTTCGATTCAGCCTCACTGGTTGAAACCCTATTAATTTTATATTCTACATATCCGCCACCCGCTTGAGCTGTGTCACTTATTTTCTGCCGCTCACTTTCAGATACAGCACTGAAATCTATCCTTTCATTCTTAATAATGGAACCATTACTCAAAATTGGCTCATTATCCATTCCCTGAATGAATATATAACCATCAGCATCAAACCTGATCTTAGAGACCCTATTCAGGACATCCTGCTTCAGAATTTCTTCAAAATCCTGTTGGTATTCTTTGGATCCCAGATACCAATTAAAGGGTTTAAATTTCTTGATATAAGTGTATCTATAGACAGAAGAATCAGTATTATTCAATCCATCTTTCCGGAAATAAGTGATGAATCCCTTATCAACTTCTTTCATCAGTTCAATTTCTCGTCTAACCATATAGTTTCCGAGAGTATCCCTTAAATTTAAACCAGAATGTCCTTCCCAAATTTTATAAGTGGGATTCATTACCAAAATTCCATCAAGGGTGTATATAAAAACCCGATCATTCAAATTCCCCGATTTATAAACCCTGAGAGCATCCTTAATAATATTTTTGATTTCTGCTTCTGGTTTTATTCCTTTATTTTCGAGATAAATATTGTTTGCAATGTCCCATGCTGTATTAACCCGGTTGGTAAGTCCATCCATCATTCTTTCCCGGGACAGTGAACGCATGTAATAAATGTAATTTATGGTCCGGTTTACTTCTCTTCTAACTAGTTGCTTCTGGTATTCAAGCAATTCTTCTTTTGTATCTCTAAATTCATTTTCAAAACGCTTATTTTCATAAGAAGCCCAATAATGACCGACAACAGTGACAAGCATTAAAGCTATGGCAAGGATACTTCCTTGTATCAGTCTGGTGAGTGGCTGTTTCTGAATATAAGAGGAGATGTATTTCGTAGTTTTATTCATTACCGGGGGGGGATATTTAAAACTTACAATTTCATATAGTTATCAAATAGGACCTGAAGGAAAGATTTACCTTGCCGTCGTGCTGATTCTTTCAGCTCATCAGGTATTGCATCTTCATGATACCTGTCAATTCGAGGCTCATAAACAAAGTGTCCTGATTTTGTAATCCATCCAAAACCCTCTTCAAAGGAATAATATCCGAATTGAGGTGAATATGGGTTAAATAGATTCCTGCTCCATACAAAAGGTGAACCATCAAGAGATAATTGCTTCATTAGGGTCATTGCCAGGTCCATCTGATTCGCAATTCTTCCTACCTTTTGTCCTCTGAATTCATTTTTTATAACATCTCCGTAAAAAAGCAATGGAATCCGGTGGTAGTATGGAGTAACAAAACTGTAGTTCCTGTATGAATTATGGCTGTGATCAGCTATCAGGATAAAAAGGGTGTTTTTAAACCATTTTTGCTTTCTGGCCTCCCTGAAATAGTTACCCAGACATTTATCAGTATAGTAAGCTGAATTTATGTACTCATTTTCATTATCTCCCCATGAAAGAACTTTCTCCATTGGTTGATCGTAGGGAGAATGTGAACTTAAAGTAAATAGCCCGGAAAAGAAAGGTTCTTTTTCAGAATTCAGGTCTTTCAGTTGCCTTGATAAAACAAATTCATCATGTACTCCAAGTTTTCCCTGAATTACATCGGTCCCGAAATCATTAAGTTCAACTACTTTGTTAAAACCATTGTAGAGTATAAAACCCTTAATATTCCCATATCTTAATTGTCCACCAAAATAAAATGAACTACTATATCCTTCATTAATCAGGTTTCTTGTAATTGTAGGCAATTTTGAAAATTTATCAGGCTGCACTGTGACTGAAGATATGGGATGAGCTGGGAAACCACTAAAAATACTGCCCATGGCTTGTTCACTTCTGGGACCAGTGGCATACATATTGGTAAAGAGTATTCCGCCTTTCTCAAGTTCATGGAATTCTGGAGTAATACCAGGCTCACCTCCAATGGACTCAATAAGGTCAGCAGACCAGCTCTCGAGAATGAGTATGACAATATTAGGCCGTTTGGTGGTTAAGAAATTAATTGTAGTGTCTTTTTCTTGATAATAAAGCTTGGATACTTCACTCTCCGCTTCATGAGCAGGATAAAACTCATAAGGATTTTTATCGAAGTTTTTATAATTCTCTATAATGTTGATCGCAAAGTTAAAAGCAGAATTAACTGAAGCGACATTAAGAATATTATAGTTAGAGTAATAAGATTCACTTTGATTAATAGGAATTTGTTGCCAGCCTCCCCTAGCGCCTAATGCTAAAAGTGGGAATGTTAACAAGAGAAATAAAGGGCCATAAAGTGGGTAACTTTTTTTGTGAATCACAGGTTTAAAGAAATACCTGTTGAATGTCCAATAACTAAGGATAACTAAAGAAAAAAACAACAACATGAGGATAATAAAAATTCCTGTGGATGCTGAAGAATATATTTCCGTTGGTTGGGCCAGGTACATGAGTGCTTTGAATGGTAGCTTGGTTTTCCATTCTGGATATATTCCCAACTCAGCTGCCGTTAGTAAGGAAAAAAGGAATATTCCAGCAAAAGTGTACACTTTATTGACCACATTAAGCCAGGCGGGACTTGATATACTTTGAACACTGAGAATGAGTAAAGGAATAACCATCAGGTAACTGGCAGTCGCCAAATCAAGTGGCAAAGCATGCCAAAAAGAAGCAATTACTTCTGTAAATCTAATCTTTTCAAAAAAAATAAGATTTGCATTGTAAATCAGGAATATAGCCCTATTAAATTGAAAAAATAGTATCCAAAAGCAAAGTTGCCTAAGAAAGGAGGCAATGATTCTTTTCATCCCGGCATATTAAGTGACACAAAAATAGCCTATTATTTGATATTTTTGCAGTTAAAATTGAGAACCAAATGGCTCAGCCCAAGCTTTCCGTAATAATTTGTGTATACAACGAAGAACAGAATATCAAACCTCTGAACCTAAGAATCAATGAATCATTAACGGGATTTGATTATGAGATAATATATGTGGATGACGGATCAACTGACTCTACACTTAGGCAGATAAAGGAACTGAATGATGAAAAGGTTGTACTTGTTGAGTTAAGGAAGAATTTCGGTCAGAGTTCTGCTCTTTACGCCGGTATAGAACAGGCTCAGGGTGAGTATTTGGTTACAATGGATGGTGACATGCAGAACGATCCCTCTGATATCCCAATGATGCTCGAAATGGCTGAAAAGGATGAATGGGATCTTGTTGCAGGTGTAAGAAAAAACCGGCAGGATGGAGTTTTTCTCAGGAAATTACCTAGTAAAATTGCTAATTCAATCATTAGAAGCAGCACCGGAGTCAAGATTAAAGATTATGGTTGCACACTAAAGGTGTTTAAAAATGATCTTGCCAAAAATCTGGGATTATATGGTGAACTGCATCGTTTTATACCTGTTCTTGCAAGTCTCGAAGGTGCGAGGATAACGCAGATTGATGTAAAACATCATGCACGGGAATTTGGTAAATCAAAATATGGCATTAACCGGACATTCAAAGTTGTAAGTGATCTTCTCCTTATGCTCTTCTTTAAAAAATACCTCCAAAAACCAATGCACCTTTTTGGTGGACTTGGTCTCCTGATTGGTGCTATAGGTGTGCTTATAAATTTTTATTTCCTGGTACTAAAAATCATGGGGCAGGATATCTGGGGTAAACCAATGCTTCTGCTTGGTATTCTCCTGGTAATAGCCGGAATACAGCTTATTACAGTTGGTATCATTGCTGATGTTCTTATGCGCACATATTATGAATCGCAGAATAAGCGACCATACAAAATCAGGAAGGTACACACCTTTACCAAAGCATGAAAGCATTCCTCAAAGCTACTTTAAAGATACTGATTTCATCGGCAGCGCTTTATTATGTCTTTACTAAAATAGAATTCAGTCAGGTGCTGAAGATACTTAGTAATGTCAATTATTTGCTGTTGTTTATCTCTCTGATCTTTTTTGTTTTTTCTAAAATAGTTTCAGCCTGGCGTCTCAATTACTTTTTTGCATCAGCGGGAATTAAGCTGCAAAATGACAGTAACCTCAGATTGTACTTGTTAGGTATGTACTATAATCTATTTCTTCCAGGGGGTATTGGTGGTGATGGCTATAAGGTTTATATACTGAATAAGCAATTCCAAATGAAAATCAAGGATATTTTCTGGGCAGTAATGCTTGACAGGGTTAATGGAGTGTTTGCATTATTTATTTTGGCCTCGTTGATGGTACCCTTACTTCCCTTTAATTCTTATTATTCTTTGTCAGCACTTCTACTTATACCGTTGAATATCTTTGTTTATGTCCTGATAAAAAGAAAATTTTTCAGATTATTTTACAGTGTAACAGTTAAAACAACACTTTTATCCATTGGTGTACAGGTATTACAACTTTTTTCAGCAGTGATGATACTTTATGCATACGGATCATCTGATAACATACTCGCATATTTATTCCTGTTCCTTATTTCATCAATTGTAGCAGCTTTACCTTTTACAATCGGAGGAATAGGCTCAAGAGAGATTACATTCCTTTTCGGTGCTAAACTGCTTCAACTTGATATTAATTTATCCATAGCTCTAAGTCTTCTGTTCTATATTATTACTTTAGTGGTCTCTTTTGTCGGGATTTATTTCAGCTTAAACACTAAGGCTCTTGACCTTAAAAAGGCTGAAATTGTAACTTGAATTTCTAACTGTATGAAGAATATCATGGTTACCGGTGCTGCCGGATTCATTGGTTCAAATCTAGTAAGGCAATTATTGTCGCAGGGATTTACGGTTACTGCTCTTGATAACTTCGATGATTTTTATAATCCTGCTCTAAAAAGACAGAACATAAAGGATTTCAGTAGCAACATTAATTTTACTTTGTTCGAAGGAGATGTAAGGGACAAAACACTTTTAGCAAGGATTTTCTCTACAAAACAAATAGATTGTGTTGTTCACCTTGCAGCTAGGGCTGGTGTCAGGCCTTCAATTGAAAATCCCGAGTTGTACTATGATGTTAACGTAAGAGGCACCCTCATGCTTCTCGAATCAATGAAGAACTACCAGATTGGTAAGCTTGTATTTGCTTCTTCATCATCTGTATATGGTAATAACACCAAAGTACCCTTTTCTGAAACTGATAGTGTTGACAATCCTATTTCTCCATATGCAGCAACAAAGAAAACCGGGGAGCTGCTATGCTACAATTATCATCATCTCTATGGCTTTAATGTATATTGCCTCCGTTTTTTCACCGTATACGGTCATAATCAACGGCCAGAGATGGCTATACAGCAGTTTGGGCGACTGATTAATGAAGAAATTCCGGTTACTCTGTTTGGTGATGGTACATCGCGAAGAGATTATACTTACATTGATGATATAGTGGATGGAATAATATCAGCAATTGAAAAAGTAAGTGGGTATGAGATAATTAATCTTGGAAACCATGAAACGGTCATGCTAAATGATCTTGTAGAGACCATTGCTGATGTATTAGGCAAGAAAGCAAAAACTGTTTATAAGCCAATGCAACCAGGAGACGTTAATATTACTTACGCTGATATTAATAAGGCAGGTAGTCTTCTTGGGTACAAGCCTAAACACTCAATATCAGACGGACTAGAAAAAATGTTTGCCAATAAATTCCTGGTAGTATAGCGGAAATGATAGAGAGAATAAGTAATCTAACAGCTCAGATTCCACAGTCAGTGCATCTTGTCGCTGTCAGTAAAATGCATAATGTAATTGACATTAAGGAAGTTTATGACGCTGGGATCAAAGATTTTGCTGAGAATAAAGTTCAGGAACTGCTTTCGAAACAACCATTTCTGCCTGCAGATATCAAATGGCATCTGATCGGCCATCTTCAAACTAATAAAGTTAAATATATTGCACCCTTTATTCATCTGATTCATAGTGTGGATAGCGAAAAATTGTTATCTGAAATAAATAGCCAGGCCAAGAAGAATAACAGGGTCATTGACTGCCTTCTTCAAATCCATATTGCCGAAGAAGAGACAAAGTTTGGACTTGATTATAAGGAAGCGGAGGCTATTTTAAATTCTCCTTATGTTGGCCAATTATCCAATATTCGAATAGTTGGAATGATGGGTATGGCAACTTTTACAGACGATATGGCACAGGTTAGGGCAGAGTTCAGGAAATTGAAATCATTTTTTGATTATGCTTCCCAACTCGATCAGGTAAAAAGTGAATCCTTTAAAATTCTTTCCATGGGAATGTCTGGTGATTACAGAATTGCAATTGAAGAAGGCAGTACAATGGTTAGAATTGGAACAGCAATTTTCGGAGAGAGGAATTATTAAAAATTGTGATATTTGTAAAATTGAGAAGTAACACTAAGCAAGTAACTATATTATTAAACAAGGCCAATCTTTATGATGAACAGACTATTATTATTTACAGGATTAATCACTTTTCTGCTTTCAGCAATCTTTATTACCGGTTGTAAAGATAATGGGGATGATGATCCAATTACAGGAGCAATTCCAACAGTTTCTTTATCATCATCTTCTGGCACAGGATCAGTTGGTGTAACAATCAACACAACCGCAACTCTCGATGCACCTGAAGGATTAAAAAAACTTATTGTTTATAAAAATGGTGCATCTTTCAAGGAGGTAAATTACAATTTTGAAAAGAATGCTGTATATGATTTTGCCTATCAGGTTGAATCTGGTATGACTGAAGGAACAGTAATTTCCTTTGCTTTTGAGGCAATTGATTCGCTCGACAGGAAATCTGATCAAAAAATATTTACTGTAACCGTTACTTCACCCCAACAGAAAGAAATTGTTGAGGTAAGTTCAGATATAACGACAAATACTACCTGGAGCGCCGATAAAATATGGAGAATTAATAACATTGTTAAAGTATCAGATGGAACAACACTTACTATTGAAGCCGGTACCATTATTTTCGGCGCCTCAGCAAGTAAGGGCACACTGGTAGTCATGAGAGGAGGAAAGATCATAGCTGATGGTACATCCTCTGCTCCTATTGTTTTCACTTCAGATAAGGCACCGGGAACAAGGGCTGCCGGTGATTGGGGAGGAATTATAATCGCAGGGAAGGCTCCAAATAACCATGGCCCTTCAATTAGCCTGGAAGGAACAACTGATATACCTTTTGGAGGAAATGTTTCAAATGATAATTCAGGCACCCTTCGATATGTAAGGATTGAGTTTGCCGGTAAAATCATTGAAAACAACAAGGAGTTTAATTCACTCACTCTGGCAAGTGTCGGATCTGCCACTATTATTGAAAATGTTCAATGTTCTTATGGACTTGATGATTCTTTTGAGTTCTTTGGAGGAACTGTAAATGCCAAAAGGCTTGTATCATACAAGACAACAGATGACGATCTAGATACCGATATCGGTCATAACGGATTTATACAGTTCGCACTTTGTATAAGGGATGCAAACATCGGTGATATTTTCTTCTCAAATGGTATTGAAACCGATAATGATCCCTTCGGTAGTACTCAGCCACCATTGACAAAAACAGTTTTTGCCAATATAACCATCATAGGTGGAAAATACTCAGCAGATAATACAGTTACCGGTTATCTTCAAAACGGGGCACACTTAAGGAAAAACAGTTCACCAACTATCTATAATTCATTCATAACCGGCTTCCCGGTCGGAATTTTTATGGATGATACCAAACCAGGAGTAAGTACAAATGCTGTGAATGAAGATCTGCAAATAAGAAACACGATCCTTGCCGGTGTAGAAAATTGGGGTAATAACAATTGGGGTGGTAATACCAATAATACCAATGCGCCTCTTCGTTCAGCCGGTACACCTGCATCCGGTTTCCAGGTAAATACATGGTACTATACCGGTTCCTTTAATAACAGTATTCTGACTAAATGGCAGGAATCAGGTATAGATCAGAGCCTATTTGGGTCAAACAATCCACTTCCACAACTAACCAGTGGAGCACTTCTTTTAACTGCTGGTCGATGGGATAATACTCCTAAAGCATCAGGGGCATTCTTTGAGAAAGTAGGATTTATTGGAGCATTCGGTACAGATAACTGGACAGCAGGTTGGTGTAACTGGGATCCTCAGAATACGATTTATCAGTAAAAGATTTAATCTTAACACACAAGAGGCTGTCTTAAAAAGATAGCCTCTTTTTTTTTCAAAGACCCCGGTTGTGGCAAGCCACCAGATACTCTTCTTTTTTATCCTATCTTTTTATTAAGATTTTTTGGCTGAGAGACCTTTTTGAAGTTTCTACTTTTAGGAGATACAATCCAATAGTTAAATCTTTCAAATTGATACTTGCTTTCTCAGCATGTATATTACCCTGAAGAATAGTTCTTCCAGTAAGATCAGATATTGAGTATGATTCAATCATATCAGCAGACTCTATATTGAGTGATTGTTCACTCACCGGATTAGGATAAATTAAGATCGATTGCTGATTAATTTCCTTCACATTGACACCTTCTTCTACTTCAATATAGTCTTCTTTTATAATCGTATTGTTACCAACCATATTAGAAACCTTCAGTGTAACATTATAAGTGCCCACCTGACTATAGGTTATTACAGGATTGATCTCAGTTGAACTTGATGGAGTACCTCCTTCAAAAGTCCAAAGTCTTGAGGTGGGTGATCCACCTGAAAGATCGAAAAACTGAACGGTACCACCCGGAGCGATTAATGTGTCTGATGATGAGAATGCAGGTATTGGTGTACCATTCCATAAACTAACATTAAGTATCCTTGAACTTTTATCAGTAATTGAGATGTTTTTCCTGGTCTTTGGAGTGTAGCCTTCAGCAAAGTATGTTATGTTATAAGTCCCTGCTTTTAAGAGTCGGTGATAATTACCAACAGGCAGTGAACTGAATACCATACTACTGTCGAGGTCGTGGCCACTTATAAATATTTGTGCTTCGATTGGCTCTCCGGAAATTGTATCAGTAACGATACCCCGCACACCATAAGTTACTTGTTCCATGTAATTAAGGAGTGATCTGTAATTGTAATTCCAGTGATTTACCAATTGATTTGCAGGTAAGAGCTTTGTATCGGATAGTTCTATCGTGACCTCACGACATTGATGGAAGTAATTCATATAATCCTGTCGCCCACCTGCGACAGTGTACCATGCATAACCGTTTGTAATACCGTTATTCAGATAAGTCATATATCCGGCAGGGGCATTTACATGAACAGTGTCGGCATACTCCCTGCTGACGTATATCCACCATGAATTATCAGCTGCAAGCCTGCTCCAGGTGTCCCAGGGGTAATTTACCACTTCAGCTCCGCCATGAAAGTTAGCCGACATAACGAAATCTCTTCTTTCAGCAAAGTCCATGAAGGCAATTGTTTCAGGTTGCCATTCATTCCCATCAGGATGTGGCCCATCTTCCGGATCGGGGAAGTTCCTGTTTATGTCTACATAATTTGCGTTATAACGGGTAGCTCCATTTACTGAACTATTGCCACCTGCATATGTACCATCCGGATTTGCGAGCGGATTTATCCATATGTCAATATTGTTGACCATATCAGTAATTCTTTGATCTGTACCATAATTAACAAGAAGGTAATCAATCAGGTGAAGCATCAGGATATAACCGGTAGTTTCATCACCATGCATCGAAGAAGTATATAAAAATTCAGGTTCATCTTCTTCAATCCCAACATTATCGCTGATACGGGCAGCAATAATTAATCGGCCTTCAGTAGTTAAACCGATAGTATCAAGCTTACATATTTCAGGAAAGTTAGTTGCAAAATCCTGCATAATCTGAAGATATGCCGGATAAGTGGGATAATAGTTCCATTCCAGAATTTCCCTGGTAATATTACTCATTGGTACTTTCAGACTTTCACCTGGTTTTGGAAGTAGTATTAAAATATGGTTTGAAACCTTTTTTAAATTCTCAAATTCTCTGGCCGAAGCATAAGCGTAAACATCACCATCTTTTATATTATCTATGCTTATTATTTTGCTAAGATTGTTTGCTTCACTTCCTGCACCTTTAAGGATAAAGTAGATCTCACCCCTATTTCTGAATAAATCAGCAGAGTTATAATTTGTTACCGGTTCCTGAGCCAGAGTACAAATAGAAATCAGCAAGAATAGAATAGCGTAAACATATTTCATAATACACAATTAATTTTCGATTTCTTTATCTTTCAGTTCAGTGATAAGATTACCAATCAACAACTGTGTTGACTTGCTAACCTTAACAAGCGGTAACCTTATGTTATTTGGTAAGATCTTCATTATATCGAGTGCACATTTAATACCGCCGGGACTACCGTCAGAAAATAATGCATCAATGAACGGTAAAAGGTTGTAATGAATCTCTCGTGCCAGGTTAAGATTACCTTTCAATGCTTCTCTGACCATTGTACTGAAACTTTTTGGGAATGCATTGGCCACAACTGATATAACACCATCGGCACCAGCAGCGATCAGTGGCATGGTAAGTGCATCATCTCCGGAAATTACAAGAAAACCTTTTTGGCGCAATCTTATTATTTCCATTATCTGACCCATGTTTCCGGATGCTTCCTTAATGCCGATAATGTTGTCAAATTCAGCTGCCAGTTGAAGGGTTGTTTCAGGTTTCATATTTACACTAGTTCTTCCCGGGACATTGTAAAGTATCATCGGTAGTGTAGTTGCGCAGGCTATCTGCCTGAAATGCAAGTATAAACCTCGCTGACTTGGCTTGTTGTAATAAGGTGTAACAGATAATATCGCATCGATACCATTTAAATCGGCGTGTTTTAGATGATCAACAATCTCCTGGGTGTTGTTTCCCCCTACCCCAAGTACAATAGGAACTCTTTTATTTACAATCTCTATTGTAAACTCGGTGATAGCCTTTTTCTCATCTTTTGATAAGGTGACTGACTCACCAGTTGTGCCAAGCACTACAAGGTAGTCAACACCATTTGAGATCGTGTATTCGATTAAACGCTCATAAGAGCTGAAATCAATATATCCCTGCTTATGAAAGGGAGTTACCAGTGCTACACCGGTTCCTTTAAAGATTCTGTTCATGGTTGTCAGGTTGTTCAAATATTATTCTTCAACCGGTTGATCCGGTGATTTAAACTCTAGATTACTCGTGTACCTTACAATTTCCTTGATCAAATCCTGTGTTTGCATGTCAGGTGATGAATCAATCATTAAATCGTAAGGTAAAGGCCTGTCATCAATCCGCCTGCCTATTTTAAAACCGGCTTTTGATAATGTTGCAATATAGTGCAAAGTAAAATTATCCGGACTACTTAAATCAATAAGCATATCAAAAGGCTCATCAATGAACCGGGTGACAAAAGGAGCTGATGGTCTGTAAAAGAAATCAACATCCTTAGGTAACATTAGATCGTATGACAATTTCGGAATATAGTAAACTGGTACTCTGTTATAATGGTATGATCCAATTACTGATACTTTTTTACCCTGCTCCTGAAGATGTTTGGTAAAATTGCTGACTTTATTGTATTCATCCTCTTCACTCAACAGGTATATTATCCCGATACTATGCGCATTAATGAGATTAACCGGTCGTTTACTCCGGGAAGTTTTCTGTAGGTCTGCACGAAGTGATCGCTTGCCAAAATAGGTTCTTATGTTATTAATAATTCCCAATGCAGCTATATTTAAAAGGATTAGTGAATTTTTCCCGAAGGGTATAAAATTATAAAAATCTAACGAGCATCGGGCATATAATGTTGAATTAAAAGTAATCTATTATTCACGGGTCCATACTTCGGTAATCTCACCTATGAACATACGGTGATAATCTTTTGCAGGATAATGTTTCATAATATTTTCATTTAAGAAATTATCAGGAAGTATATCCTGATAATAAACTTTCTTACAGTTAATTACTATTCTTGACTCATTAAATGCAACACTTTCACCTAAAATAATGGGATGCAAACCTGTTTCTTTAGCTTTGTCATAATCCCTGCCTGATGCTGAGCCACAAAAATTCAGAGCATCGCGGTATTCTTCAGTAAAGAATGAACAGCTGAAATAATCCTCCCTCTCAACAAACTGGTATGTATATCTCTGTGGACGGATGAAAATAAACATAACAGGTTTGTTCCAAAGTAAACCCATTCCACCCCAGCTTGCTGTCATCGTGTTATACTTATTCAGGTTACCGGCAGTTATCAGCATCCAGTCATAACCAATTATCTGCACAGCATTCTCTTTGAGGTCTTCAGGATTGATTTTAACAAAATCCATAAATTATTAAGGTAATTGGGATTAATAATTACAATTGCTTATTTCTGGCTATTCTCTTTTACAACTCTTTTCAGATCAAGTAAATTAAGAGGATTGGATCCCAGGTTATGAATATTCTTGCCAGTGAATCTTAATACCTGGTCATAAAATAGCACTATCACTGGTGATTCAACCATGACAATGCTATCCATTTTTCTGTATAAAATATACCGAAGTGAATCATTGGTCTGGCTTATAGACTGATTATAAAGCTCGTCAAAATGTTTATTCTTAAATCTGGTATAATTGGGACCAGCAGGGCTTTCATTAGGTGAATAGAAAAGTGAAAGATAATTTTCAGCGTCAGGATAATCTGCAATCCATGAGCCCCTGAAAAATGGTACTCTGCCCTGTGCAATATTCTCTCTAAGGGTACCTGGAGGTGATACATCAATCTTTAAATTGAAACCTATCTCCGAAAGTTGACTTTGCATAAACTGTGTTAGATCAAGGTATGAAGCATTGGTCGAGATGGTGATGGGAGGTAATCCTCTTCCCCCGGGATATCCTGCTTGTTTCAATAGTTCAGAAGCAAATTTGGGATTATAATTATAACCGTAATCAGCAGATTCATAATAACCCGGTAAACCTTTAGGTATAAAACCTTTCACGCCCGGGGTACCTACCCCATTACGTAAATACCTTATCATCTTTTCCCGGTCAAAGCCCATATTAAGTGCTTTACGCACCCTGACATCTGTCAGAGGACTGTTTTTAATAAACTGGTTTCCGGGATCATTTATTATTCCGAGGTATTCAGTGTTCAGATAAGGTTGTGATATCAGATTGATTCTCGCCCGGTATTTTTCTTTCAGCTTTCCGGCAGGAGTTAGTAATTCATCTTTATAACTTGCGTCAAGTCCTGACATAAAATCAAGGTTACCTTTCACAAACTCAAGAAATGCTGATTGTTTGTCGATTATGAAGGATACTGATACACCATTAAGATAAGGAAGCCTTTGGCCTGAGCTATCCCTTTCAAAATACATGTCATTTCTTACCAGCACCAGTTTTACCCCCTCTTTAAGCATCTTGAATTTAAAAGGACCAGTGCCTACCGGATTAACACGGAAATCAGGTCCATAGAATTCAACTGCTTCCTTTGGTACTACAGAACAGTATTGCATACTCAACATCCCGATAAAAGGTGGGAATGGTTTCATTAACTCTATTCTGAGAATGGTATCGTTAATAGCATTTATCAGATAATCCCCTTTCAATTGTTTTACATTATTAAAAATCCATGAACCGGGTGATGCCAGCCTGCTGTAAACTAACCTTTTAAAGCTAAACTCAAAATCCGATGCAGTTACCTTTCTTCCCTTACCTCCTTGAAAAGATGGGGAATCATGAAAGTAAACATCATCACGGATAATGAAAGTATATACATTACCATCGTCACTAATATGCCAGTTTTTTGCTATGCAGGGAATAACTTTGAGGTTGCTGTCCAGTTGCACCAATCCGTTGAATAACTGGTTAACCACCCATATATTCGCCTGATTTCGGGCAAATGCAGGATCCAATGAAGAAATACCCGCAGATTCATTGTACTTAAAAACAGTGAGCGATTTATCATCAGTCTCCGGTCGGCAACCTGAATAAATAAGAGCTGTTATAAACAAAAAGAAAACTGAAATCTTTTTTAGCATGAGGAAGGGATTCCTTTAAGGCAAAAGTATTACAATTTTAGCAGAGTTTCATTCACAACGTTCATAAGTACTATATTTGATGGTTCAAAACCTCACACTATGTATAGGAATATTTTACTTTCATTACTAACTGTATTATTATCAGTTGCTTTGCATGCTCAGGATTATTCTAAAATGAAGGGAAGCGAGCTCTGTTCTATGCGCAAGAACAACCCTTCTGTGCCGGCTCTCAAATCATCTCCAAATGCTCCAAAGCATACTTTTGATGTGCTTGATTATAATCTGGATATTGATATCAGGCAATGTTATCTTTCACCATTCCCTAAGAATTTTTCAGGAAGGAATATAATAACATTCAAGGTTGATTCAACCTTATCTTCAATCGTTCTTAATGCAGATAACTCTTCGTTACAGATTCTTTCTGTTAGCGGTGCCGGTGTATCTTTTACACATCTGTTAAATAAACTTGAGATTCAGCTGGACAGGACATATCAGCCTGGTGAAGAAGTTCAGGTAACCATAAACTACAATCATAAAAATGTGAATGATAATGCTTTCTATGTAGGTAGTGGTTTTGTTTTTACTGACTGTGAACCTCAGGGAGCAAGAAAATGGTTCCCCTGCTATGATGAGCCTGCTGATAAAGCAACCCTCACACTAAGGGCTAAAGTACCTACAAATGTTAAACTCGGGTCAAACGGACGACTTGCAGATTCAGTTGTTATTGCTGATTCTCTCTGGTATACATGGATTAGCAGAGATCCAATCGCAACTTATCTGATGGTAATTTCTTCAAAAGTCAACTATAATCTCGACATAGTCTATCATACCAATCCATTTAACCCGGTTGATACTCTGCCTATCAGGTTTTATTATAATAATGGTGAAAATCCTGATCCAATGATCCAGATGATCGGGCCTCTCACTAACTATTATGAGTCACTTTTTGGGAAACACCCATTTGAAAAAAACGGATTTGCTACAGTTGGTCCACAATTCCAGTGGGGTGGAATGGAGAACCAAACTCTTACTAGTCTTTGTCCCGGGTGCTGGCAAAACAGTCTTGTTGCTCATGAATATGCTCATCAATGGTTTGGTGATATGATTACCTGTGCAACCTGGGCTGACCTATGGTTAAACGAGGGCTTTGCAACGTTTGTTGAAGCATTATGGACAGGCCAGCAGTATGGTTACGACTCCTATGTTTCAGAAATTGAAGACAATGCTAATTATTATCTCTATTATAATCCTGGTTGGGCAATTTCAGATCCTTCATGGGCAACAAATCCTCCTTCAAATAACGTGCTGTTTAATTATGCTATAACTTACATGAAGGGCTCTTGCGTTCTGTATATGTACAGGAATGTGATAGGTGACTCACTCTTCTTTGAAAGCCTTAAACAATATGCAACTGATACGGTAAACTTCAAATATCAGTCGGCTACAATCGGTGATTTCATGGATAAGATGAATGAAGTAACAGGCCAGGATCTGGATTATTTCTTCAATCAGTGGATATACCAACCAAATCATCCTGTATACCAAAGCATATATGATTTTATTGATCTTGGCAATGACCAATGGGAAGTCAAGCTTCAGATAAATCAAGTTCAGACTAATACCGGCTTCTTCCAGATGCCTGTTGAATTAAAGATATTCTTCTCTGAAGGTGATACTACTATTACAGTGATGAATACTGTTAATACTCAAAATTTCTCTTTCATTTTTAACAAACGTCCTGTGGGAATACAATTTGACCCCGATAATAAGATTGTTTTGAAGCAATCATCATTAATAATGGCATCTGAAAACATTGAACCTGAAAAGAATACACTTTCAGTTATGGAAAATCCATCAAATGGAAACTTCAGGCTAAAATACATTTCAGCGGAAAATTCAATCCTTGATTATGTAATTCTTAGTTCGAACGGTATACCTGTCATTAAGAAAACCGGTGTAAGCGTTTCAGCAGGAGTAAATATAATACCAATTGACCTGAACAATGCTGCAGCTGGAATGTATATCCTAAATGTGAGAAGTGAAGGAAAATCAATCACAGAAAAATTAATCATTAACAAGAAATGACTTTCGAAAGATTCTTAAGGGAGAGATGAGCAGAGTTAGCCATTTGTTCTATATGAAAAAGGCTGTCCGGGAGAGGGCAGCCTTTTTCATTAAATAGTGCAATTAATCGTTAGCTTTTCATCTTTTTTGAGCTTTTGGCCTCATTATCAGAGGTATCTCTCTTCTCGAGTGCGATAGAGATAACCTCAATCATTTGTTCTACATAGTGAAACTTAAGACCTTTAATATAAACAGGGTTAATTTCTTCTATATCCTTTTTATTATCAAATGGCAGGATTATTTCTTTTACACCTGACCTTCTGGCAGCAAGTATTTTCTCTTTAATTCCACCTACAGGCAGCACCTTTCCACGAAGAGTAATTTCACCCGTCATGGCTAATTTCGGCTTAACGTTTCGTTTGGTATAAGCTGAGGCAAGCGCAGTGAACATAGTAATACCAGCAGAAGGACCATCTTTTGGTGTTGCACCTTCCGGAACATGGATATGTACATTGTACTTCTCAAACATTTCAGGCTCAATCTTGAGAACATCGCTTTTTGACTTGAGGTATTCATAGGCAAGCGTTGCTGACTCTTTCATAACATCGCCCAAATTACCTGTTATACCAAAACCGCCAGTTCCTTTACTCAGGCTTGTTTCTACAAAAAGAATCTCACCGCCCACCGGTGTCCATGCAAGTCCTGTAACTACTCCGGGCAGATGTTGTTCTTCATCACTTTCATGCTTGAATTTTGAAACACCCAGTATTTTATGAAGATCTTCTTCGCTGATCCTAATATTATACCGATCACCTGTAACGATAAATCTAGCCTGATGCCTTATTATCTTAGCAATATGTTTTTCAAGAGTCCTTACACCTGATTCCCTGGTATACTGGTCAATAATAGTTTCAATAATTTTCTTTGTAAATTCAACCTGTTCTGGTTTTACACCATGTTCTTCCAGTTGTTTAGGAATAAGATGCCTACGGGCTATTTCGATCTTTTCTTCAAGCAGATATCCATTGATTTCAATAACCTCCATTCGGTCACGCAGGGCCGGATGAACAGTTGACATGTTATTGGCCGTTGCAATAAACATTACCTTAGAGAGATCGTATTCCAGTTCAACGAAGTTATCATAAAAAGTGCTGTTCTGCTCAGGGTCAAGTACTTCAAGTAAGGCAGCTGACGGATCACCATTAACATTAGCACCAATTACTTTGTCGATTTCATCTAATACGAAAACCGGATTAGAAGCTTTGGCTTTCTTTATACTCTGAAGCACACGCCCGGGCATTGCTCCAATGTATGTCTTTCGATGTCCCCTTATTTCAGCTTCATCTCTGAGTCCACCTAATGACATACGGATATACTGCCGGTTCACAGCTTTAGCAATTGATTTTCCCAACGAAGTTTTACCAACTCCCGGAGGGCCAAACAGGCATAAAATAGGCGATTTCATATCACCTTTTAGTTTAAGCACTGCAAGGTATTCTATAATTCGTTCCTTGACTGTTTCAAGGCCGAAATGATCCTTATCGAGAATTTTCTGAGCTCTCTTAAGGTCAAAATTGTCGTTGGTATATTCGTTCCAGGGAAGGTCTATTAAAACTTCAAGATAATTTATCTGCATTGAATATTCCATAGCAGCAGGATTCATTCTCTGCAGTTTTGACAATTCCTTCTCAAAAGTTTCAGCCACATTGGCAGGCCATTTCTTCCTTGCAGCTTTTTCTTTAAGGTCAGCGATATCCTGGGTATGCGGATTATCGCCTAATTCTTCCTGGATAGTCTTAAGTTGCTGATTAAGGAGATAATCACGTTGTTGTTTATCAAGATCTATCTTTACTTTATTCTGTATCTGGTTCTTAAGTTCAATTATCTGTAGTTCTTTTGTAAGTAAACCGAGCACAGTGTTTGCCCTCTCAACCAGGTCATCTATTGTCAGAAGCATTTGTTTTTCCTCAAGGGAAATATTCATGTTTGACGAAATAAAATTCACCAGAAATACGGGGCTTTCTATATTCCTTATGGCAAATACACTATCAGACGGGAGATTAGGTGATAGATTGATTATCTGGATTGCAAGATCTTTGATAGAGGACATCAGAGCATTAAACTTCTTGTCCTTAACTATCGGTTTTGCCGTTTCAAAGGGCAACACCCGTGCGAGAAAATAAGGATCGTCCTGCACCATTTCCTTTATACGGAATCTCTTTTTCCCTTGAATGATAGCAGTTGTGCTGCCATCAGGCATTTGGAGTATTTTAATAATATAGGCGATAGTTCCTATATCGTTCAGATCTTTAAAAGCTGGGTCCTCGGTTTCAAAATCTTTTTGAGCAACCGCACCTATGATGCGGTTACCTTTATAGTAGTCCTTAATCAGTTTTATTGATTTGTCTCTTCCAACAGTAATCGGAATAACAACACCGGGGAATAGTACAGTATTACGAAGTGGTAATATTGGCAGTATTTCAGGCACTTCTTCGGCATTCATCTGTTCCTCATCTTCGCTTGAAAGAAGTGGGATAAATTCCGAATCATTCTCAATCAGGTCAGTAAGCCCGAATTTATCATTACTCATATGGATTAATCTAATACTCTTTTTATTTTGAACTTCAATTTCGCTCCCTCAAGGCAGGTGTGATAACATGTCAAAATCTATGCCATGTCATGGTATGACACGACAAGGATACCGAATTAACAAGTCTTATAAAAAAAGGTTTACATCCGTCTGTAGTTGTGAGTAAGGTTGTATACATCCTCAAAAAGCCGTTCTTCAACTTCAGAAAATTCAAGGTTTCTTCGTTTATACATACCTTTAGCAATCTCCACTGCTTTTTTAGGATCAAAAGTCTGCAATCCGGATACCCCACCCCATTTAAAGGATGGTATGAAATTACGCTGGAAGCCGGATCCAAAAATGTTTGCGCTAACACCCACAACGGTTCCAGTATTGAACATTGTGTTGATACCGCATTTAGTGTGGTCACCCATGATCAGGCCGCAAAACTGCTGGTTTGTATCAATGAAAGTTTCATCAGCATAGTTCCATAGCTTAACCTTATCATAAGTATTCTTAAGATTAGAAGTATTGGTGTCTGCACCAATGTTACACCATTCTGCAATCACAGAATGACCCATAAAGCCGTCATGTGCTTTGTTTGAATAACCGAAAATTACAGAGTTATTGATCTCCCCTCCTACTTTTGAATGAGGACCAATAGTTGTACCTGTGTAGATCTTTGCCCCCATTTTAACAACTGAATGTTCACATATTGCAAGAGGGCCGCGAAGATTTGACCCTTCCATGATAACGGCATTCTTTCCAATATAGATTGGTCCTTCGGTTGCATTTAAAGTGGCAGCGAATATTTGCGCTCCTTCTTCAATAAAAATATTCTCCGGTGCAAATGCTATTGTATGCTGAGGAATCGGTGCTGATTTCCTGTTCTTTGTAATTATCCTGAAATCATCTGCGATAGCTTCATTGTTCTGCACAAAAATATCCCAGGTATTATATATCTGAAGGTAATCAACATCAGTTTCCGTTTCTTGCACTGCATTTGATTGTACCTTAAAATCTGACTCATTTAGATACATGGCTACTATAGTATCTCCTTTGATGAGCGCATGCCCTGGTTCAAGCTGGTTGATTTCTGCCACTAACTTATCATTTGGACAGATTGCACCATTTATGATAATATTTGCCTTTTCTTTGACGAGCGGGAATTTCTCAGCAAGGTAATTCTCAGTCAGAGTGGATGTTTTTGCATTAAGATACATCTCCCATTTCTGCCTGATTGTCAATATGCCAAATCTGATATCAGCAACAGGCCTCATGAAAGTTAGTGGTAAAAGGTTCTTTCTTCGTGATTCATCAAAAAGTACGTAATTCATATCGTTTGGTTTTCTTAAGCTTTATTTATCAAAAATAAAAAAAATGCCCTCTTAATCAGAGGGCATAAGGAAATATTATCAACAAAAGACTGCTAAAAACTATAATTAAGCTTTATTGCGGTTTTCGAAGTGTTTCTGGTACTTAGTTTTAAACTTATCAACGCGTCCTGCTGTATCAATAAGTTTGATCTTGCCTGTATAGAAGGGATGTGAAGTATTGGAGATCTCAAGTTTAACAAGAGGATATTCCTTACCATCTTCCATAGTAATTGTGTCCTTTGTGGAAACAGTTGACTTTGTGATGAATGTGTCGTCATTCGACATATCTTTAAAGACAACCAGGCGATATTCCTTAGGATGAATTTCTTTTTTCATTGATCAGTTTATTTTAATGAATGCCCTTTTTACCTAATGTTGACGGGGTTAGCCTAATGACTGATTTGCATATACCCGACAATTTTGGGACTGCAAAAGTACTAATTCTTTTTAATCTTGCAAAATAAATCGGTAAATATTTTCAATATTAGCAGCCACTCCTGAAAAACATCCTGTGAGTTCCTCACTGGCCTCTTCATGCTTTGTTAGCAATGGAAATGATGCAGTTAAAGATGACTTGTTAATTTCACTTTCAGTAGTATATTTTTGAATACAAAGAACTCCGGTGAATCCAGCTTGTCCCGGATCTTCAGTGATTAGTAAAGGTCCTGCAGTTTCATGAGGGATTTGATTGATCAGCATTACTGATTTTCTGTACTCATAGTTATTAAAGTACTTATGGTAAATTAACTGGTCAGAATACTGGTCAAACTGCCTTATCAGAGGCTCCATACTATAATTTACAGGAACAAACAGTACTTTAATGCTGCTTTGTGATCTTCCAAAAAACATACAAATCCTGAAAACTATATGCGAAAGTACTTCATCACTTTCGGTACCTGTTAAGATAAATGATAACCCTTTGCGGTATATCTGAAGTAATGGATATTTAGACAGGTAACTGTTCATTGTTGAGTTGAACTCAGAAAATGCAACAATAGCCTGGATCCCAGAGAAATAATTCTCACTTATCTTTATCTTGTTCTTTATCAGTGGACTAATTTCCAGAATTCTGAGTATTCCTTGAAAATATTGCTGCATTTTGACAGGTACTATTACCTGGAGATTAAAACCAGATACAGCCAGATAAACCAATTCGGTTATTCCTTCCAAAGGAGCATCTGCTCGCATAAGAACTCCTATTTCCGAGAAAAAATGTTTGTTTTCAGGGAATTTTTCCAGCTTTATCAACTCAGAGGCTAAATCAGAAAGCGCTATGCACAAGTGTTCAGGAATGAACCATGGTTGGTAAAATGCCGTTTCTTCAATGAACCCAAGCACTAGTTCCACGTCAGGGCTATTGGGTGATTGTTTGTTCTTATAGACAGAAACCGATTGTCTTAACAAATCGGATAATCTGGTTAATTCTGTAATTGTTTTTGATTCTTGCAAAACATTATCCTTTCAGGCAAAAATAATATTTTTGTACTCGACGTTCTTTACAAAACACGATATCTTGAAAAAAGCACTTATTATTGCTCTCATTTTATTATACAATGTTGCATACCCGCAAAGTCATTTCCAACACCTGTCGAAGCTTCTCGACAGCACCAGGAGGGAACGCAATGACTCAATAAGAATCTTTCTCAATAAACAATTCCATGACAATTTAAAAGATGTAATTTCATCTCCTTCGTTCGTATCAGATTCCATCAGAAATCTGCGAATAGGCCAGCTTCATTCCCCCGATGGTATAATAATCTTTTATAATTGGAATATACAACAGAATGATGGAACGAACATTTATAATGCTCTTGCATACCTTCCCCAACATAAGAAGTTAATCGAACTACCCGAAAAGAGTTCAGAAGCTAAAATTGATGTTGATTCAGTTTATGCTCCTAATGACTGGCCGGGAGCATTGTACTATAAATTAATAGAGCCAAGGACAAAAACTGACAAATTTTACACTTTATTGGCATGGGACAGATTCAGCAGGCAGACAGCAAGAAAAACCATTGAAGCAGTAACTCTTGTTGGTGACAGTGCTCTGGTTTTCGGTAAAAACGTTTTTAAAACCAAAGAAGGCCGTGCCTCAAGGGTTTTGATAGAATATGCATCAACCGCCAGCCTCACACTGAATTATAGTAAGCAAAATCTTCGACTGACAGGTGTCAGAAGGTCACAAAGCAAGGTCAATGACAGTATAATTGTTGTTGACAGACTCGCTCCTTTAAATGAAGAGCTTAAAAATATCAGATGGGCTTACGTGCCGGTTGGTAATATTTACGATGGATATGTGTTTTTTAAAGGATACTGGACTTTTGTTGAAGGAATAAATGCACGGAATCCTTCAGTCAAAAAGGAAGACAGAAAAAGAGAAAAAAAACCGGACATGGATCTGTTACCTAAGAAATAACTGCATTCTGTACAGGTTTATTTGTAACCATTCTGAAAAAGGATAACCCATTTATTTTGTTCCAAAACTTTTTACCTTTGTTGTTAATTAAAAAACAATCTTTGCTTCAATTATCCTTCAGGTAAAAATCAACTCTTAATTATAGTCGATCATGAAAAAGCACAATTTTAATGCTGGCCCTTCAATTCTTCCACGAATTGCAGTTGAAAACACAGCAAAAGCAATCCTTGATTTCAATGGTAGCGGAATGTCAATCCTTGAAATTTCACACAGAAGTAAAGACTTTGAGGCAGTACTCAATGAAACAGTAAGCCTGTTTAAAGAAATAATGAATATTCCTGAAGGATACCAGGTGCTTTTCCTCGGTGGAGGTGCCAGCCTTCAGTTTTGTATGGTACCTTTCAACCTTCTGAATAAGAAAGCTGCATATCTTGAAACCGGTGTATGGGCAAAGAAAGCTATTAAGGAAGCGAAGCTGTTTGGTGAAGTTAATGTTGTAGCTACTTCGGCTGATAAGAATTTTACCTTTATTCCTAAGGATTTTCAGATTCCTGCTGATGCCGACTATTTCCACATCACTACCAATAACACAATATACGGAACGGAGATTAAGTACGATATGGACAGCCCGGTTAACCTTGTTGCCGATATGTCATCTGATATTCTCAGCCGTCCAGTTGATGTTTCAAAATATGCGCTTATCTATGGTGGAGCACAAAAAAACCTGGGTCCTGCAGGTGTAACTTTCGTGATCGTACGTGAAGATATACTTGGCAAGGTTGAACGTCAGATACCTACAATGCTAGATTACAGAACCCATATTAAGGAAGGTTCTATGTTCAATACACCTCCTGTACTTCCTATCTATACTATCATGGAAACCCTGAGATGGATAAAAGGACTTGGTGGAGTTGAAGTAATCCAGAAGATGAACATTGCTAAAGCCGAATTACTTTACAATGCCATTGATAACAGTAAGATGTTCGTAGGAACGACAGAAAAGGAATCACGCTCCCTCATGAACATTTGTTTTGTTATGAAAGATCAGTACAAAGACAAAGAAGATGCTTTCATGGAGTTTGCAAAACAACATGGCATGGTTGGAATTAAAGGGCATCGTTCTGTTGGAGGCTTCAGGGCTTCTACTTATAATGCTCTTCCTATTGAGAGTGTTCAGGCATTAATTGATTGTATGAATGAATTTGAGAAAGCGAACGCATAACAGATTATAAGTTTATTGAAGAGGCTGTCTCCAAAATAGACGGCCTCTTTCTTTATCTGACCGAAGCATTTCACACTCATTTTTTTAGTTTTAGCTTAATTTTTAAGCAAAAAAATATACCTTTGAAAAGTGTAGCAGCGTAAACAGGGATGAGAGAGCGAGAGATTGTTTATTTAGGGCCAAGGAATAAATTCCCTGAACTTCGTAACCGTCATGATTCAGGTGTAATTGCATTTGGAGGTGATCTCAGCATTAAACGCTTACTTGAAGCTTATACAAAAGGAATATTCCCGTGGTATGGTGAAGATTCCCCAATATTATGGCATTCCCCAAATCAAAGATGTATTTTTGAAATAGATGGCCTAAGGGTTTCGCATAGTCTTCGCCAGAAACTCAGGAAGAATATTTACACCTTTACATTTGACCTGTACTTTAAACAAATAATGGAATTCTGTGCATTAATTAAAAGGGAAGGTGAAGTAGGTACATGGATATTTAAAGAGACTGTTGATGCTTACACTGCCTTTCATAAAGCCGGGTATGCTCACAGTCTTGAAGTGTGGAAGGATAATCACTTGGTTGGAGGAATGTTTGGAGTTTCACTGGGAAGGGCATTTTTTGGAGAATCAATGTTTCATATTGAAACTGATGCATCAAAAATAGGACTCTATTTTCTCTTTCAGTTTTTGAAACAGAATAACTTCCACTTTGTTGATGCCCAGATGCATACAGATCATCTTATTTCTCTGGGTGCAGTACTTTTACCAAGAGAGGAATACCTTGACAGGCTTGATAATGCTTTACAATTTGATACAATACGAGGAAACTGGAATGAATATGTTACAAAATACGGAACACCGGCATTTTATGGAAGAAGCTATAAAGATGTCAGAACACAATCTGAATAGCAATGAAGGTGGTCCATTTGGAGCTGTAATAGTTAAAAATGGCATAATTATAGCCAAAGGTTCAAACAGAGTTACAACGGAGAATGATCCGACTGCCCATGCTGAAATAGTTGCTATAAGAGAAGCATGCAAGATTCTTGGAGACTTTCAGCTTACCGATTGTGATATCTATTGTAGTTGTGAACCTTGCCCCATGTGTCTGGGTGCAATATACTGGGCAAGGCCGGCCAGGATATTTTATGCAGCAACCAGGGAAGATGCTGCAAACGCAGGTTTTGATGATGCTTTTATTTATGATGAGTTAAAAGTTGAAACTTCCGACCGTAAAATTATTTCCCAACAGTTATTGAGAGAAAATGCAAATATTGTATTGCAGAAATGGAATACTTTAGATAAGAAGATACCTTATTAATTATCAATTTAATATTCTACCAAAATGTCATTCGAATTAACAGGTAAAATCCTGGAAATCTCTTCAACACAAAACATTACCGAAAAATTCAGGAAACGAGAATTTATTGTTGAGTATAAGGATAACCCTTCAGGGATGTATCCGCAGATACTAAAGTTCCAGTTTACAGGGGATAAGTGTACATTACTTGATACTTACCGCAGTGGGCAGGAAGTAACTATTTCCTTTAATATCAGGGGAAGGAAGTATGAAAAAGATGGACGAGTCAGTTATTTTACCGACCTTGAAGCATGGAAGATCAATCCTGCCTCCGGGGTTCCTTCAGCATCTGCCGGCTTACCTGATTATCAGAACTATAATAGTCTTGAACCTGAGGATGAAAATGGCGGTTTGCCTTTTTAAAGTTGTTGAATATAATCAAGAGTGAAACTGAAAGTACTTCCTTTACCGGAGGTGCTTTCAGCTACTATCTTAGATTTATGGAGACTCATAAATTCCTGGCATAATATCAAACCTAACCCTGTACCTGTTTCATTTGCAGTGCCTGAGTTTTTAAGTCCGCCGTCGAGTTTAAACAGTTTATCCATTTCTTCCTGTGTCATACCTATTCCCGTATCTGTTACCGATACAGTAACTTTCTTATTGTTAATCCGGCTGCTCACTGTTACAGAACCACCGTTTGGCGTGAATTTTATAGCATTTGTCAAAAGGTTGCGGAGTACTGTAGACAACATATTCTTATCTGCTTTTACAAACACATCTTTTGAGAAGTCAGTGAATAAAGCAATTTGCTTGTTATCAGCAGAGCCTCTGACTATTTCAACAGAGTTCTCAATAGTTTCAGTAAGGCTTACTGGTTCAGGGTAAAAATCAATACGCCCTGACTGTGCCCTTGACCAACTTAATAAATTATCCAGTAGTGCATAAATATGCTGTCCTGACTGTCTTATAATGTTCAGGTACGATTTCTTTTCAGTATCACTTATATCATCAAAGTCATTATAGGCCAGATCAGCAAACCCTAGCAAGGAATTGAATGGATTTTTCAGGTCATGCGCAATTATTGAAAGGAATCTGTCCTTTGTCTGGATAAGTTCTTCCAGATGATTTTTTTGTTCTTCTATTACTTTAGTTTTTTTCCTGAGCTCAGAAGTTGACCTTGACTTAGAAGAGTACCTGATAACGAAAAGAATAAGCAAGATTAGTATAATCAATACAGCTCCACCGAATCCTAACTTTAGCCAGGTATTGGACTTTATATTAAGTGTCTGATCAAGATTTTGTCGCAGCAGAATAGCCGGATCCATATTATTATCCGAAATCTCAAACCTTCGGTTAATATTGGACAGTTGCATAGCCATTTGCTCATTTTGAATGCTATCCTTCAATTGAGTATACTGATCAAGGAATGAGTACGCAGGACCTGGTTGGTTAAGAGCCATAGCAACTCTCGAAAGTTCAGAGTATGCATCCATTACAACAGTCCTGTTATCTACTGAACGGGCTGTGGCTAAACCCTCTTCAATAATTTGGTATGCCTCCTGGTTTGCGCCTTTTTTAAAAAGAACCTTTCCCAATAAAACCTTTGCATTGGCAATAGCATTCGCATCATTATTTTTAGATGAGATTTCAAGTGACTGCCTTGCAAAATCCTCAGCCTTCACAAGGTCGTTTTTCTTCATATTCAGAATTGAAAGTGCTGAATACACCATTGATAATGATGCGGAATTAAATTTATTGGCAGCAGAAAGTGACTCCTGGAATGAACGCCTGAAATTGCCCATATTCGACAAGTTTCTACCTATTACCCCCAGGTTATAATATGATGCATCAATTTCCTGTTGTTTCATCAGGTTTAATAAAATTCCCAATGCCCTGTTGTAATAGTTATACGCTTTCTGGGGCTGTTTAAGCTCATTCTGAATGTAACCAAGGTTAATACACGTATTAGCAACCGGAATTGCCATGCTGTTTCTCTCGAAATATTTAAGGGCTGTTACGCTATGTTCTCTGGCCTTCTGGTAATTCATGGTGATGGTGTAAACCATTCCCAGACTGTAATGGGCATTAGCCCAAGCAACAGAATCATCTTCGGCAGGATGAAATGAAATCTCTTTCTGCAGGTAATAGATGGCAGAACTGTAATCTCCGGATTCAAATGCAGTTTGTGAAAGTTGTTTAAGAAGCGACCCTTTGATAGTATCACTTGCAGCCAACTGTTGTTCAAGAGTATCAAGCGGTGATTGTCCACACACTATGACCGGCAACAAGATTGCCAGGGATGCAGCAAGTATGATTCGCTGTAATGCCAATTTCATTAGTGTGTGTAAAAAGTCAATCAATATACAAAATTTTTTAAATCCTTATGCAGATTTCTCAAACGGATGATCAAGTTGGAAGTCAGGAATATAGACCTCACTGCTTTCCAACTCTTGTACCCACCCGTTAATAAATCCGAGTGACTCCATCTCATCAACAACCCTCTGGTACTCTTGTGGCTTTAAAGTTCTTCCTAACTTGGGATGACTTATGGCTTTATACATTGGATTATATTGTGCCATAAGAGAAACGTTTACTTTGTGCGACAATTCACTTTCTATAAATTTTAAAGCTTCAATGCTGTTCTCTATATATCCCGGCAAAACAAGATGCCTGATAATAAGCCCTCTCATAGCAGCATCATTCTCATCTGTAATTACACGCGAACCCATCTGCCGGTACATCTCTTTCAGCGCAGCTTTTGCAACACTCGTGTAATCCTTAACATCAGAAAACGGTTTGCATAATTCAAGATCAGTATACTTGAAATCGGGTAAATAAACATCAACAATTCCTTCAAGTTTTTTAAGGGTTTCAACCTTATCGTATCCATTAGAATTATAAACGATCGTTGGATATCTCCCCCACCTGTGTAATGAATTAATGATCATTATCATCTGGGGGACCATGTGAGATGCTGAAACAAATCCAACAGCCTTGCAACCACGGTCAAGACAATAAATAATTTCTTCTGTAATGGCATCCAGTGTCCCATAACCGGAAAACTTTGTACCATTTTGGCTAATTTGATGATTCTGGCAAAATATACATTGGAGGTTACAATGACTGAAAAAAACGTTGCAGATACCATCTTTTCCCGTGATAACAGGTTCTTCTCCCTTATGGATACATATAGAGCTCACATTGAAGCCTGAATCTGTTTTACAGTAACCGGCAGGTCCCCTTGTCCTGTCAACCTTACAATCACGAGGACATACTGAACACTTAATCAGTTCATTATATGCCTCCTGATCGGTGTAATTATATGAAGATTCCATACCGTTAGCAGGTTTTAAGTGGGTTTCACCTAATAATTTCTATTATTTATGTATAAACACGTGAAAAGTAACCTGCCTGAGAGAAGAATAAATCCTGTTAAATTTCTTCATTTCAGTAAGCCTTAACCGGTATTTGCAAATTTAAAATTAAGACTTTTGCAAAAATGATACCATCTGATGTTTATCAGGAAGGTTATAATATTTGTAATAATCAAACCGGTACTTTTTATATAATTTTATACATTAGCAGTCTAATAACAGTATAATTAATGTTGATCAGAAAATCCCCTGTTTCATCCACAGACCCCCCAAGCAATAATAGTCAGCGAAGAGCCAGGATAAAACAACAGATCATCAATAAGTTCTACAAAGAAGGACAGTTGTCAATTCATGACATCTGCCATTCTGTTAAACTTAGCGCACCAACGGTGGCAAAAGCAATCGAAGAACTTATTGACCAGGAACTTATCATTAAAGTTGGTGTTGGAGGATCATCAGGCGGCCGTCGGCCTGGAATTTATGGTGTTAATCCCTCCTCAAGGTTTGTTATGGCAATTGACCTTGAAAGATCTTTCATCAGGATGGGAATTTTTGATTTTGCAAATAAGCCTGCATCCAAGATCTATGAGTTTAATGAAGGGCTTGATACATTACCTGATGTAATAGGATTCATTACTGACAAAGTGAATGAAATCCTTAAAAACAATAAGATAAGTAAGAAGAAAGTACTTGGAATTGGTGTATCCCTACCCGGTTTGATTGATATCCGAACAGGCATGTCGCATACTTATCTGCCAGATGAGAAACCAGCAACAGCACTATCAGAAAAAACAGGTATCAGAACAATTGTAGAGCACGACACAAAGCTTATGGCTCTGGGCGAACAGGCTTTTGGAATTGCCAGAGGTTATGAAAACGTTCTGTGCCTTAATATGGGTTCTGGTATTGGATTAAGTATGATACTTAATGGTTCAGTTTACAGGGGCCATTCCGGTTACTCTGGAGAATTCGGTCATATCCAGGTAGATAATTCCGGAGAATCTTGTCATTGCGGAAAAGTAGGATGTATTGAGACTATGGCAGCAGGAAAATCGATCATTGCTAATGCAAAAAAGCAATTGAAAGAAGGCGCTGACAGTATTTTAAAAATTAACCACGAGAAAATTACTACATCTGCCATTATTTCTGCTGCAAGAGCCGGTGATGAACTCGCGCTTCAACTTTTTGAAAACGCAGGTGAAGCACTCGGAAAAGGGATGGCTATACTTGTCCATCTCTTTAATCCTGAACTCATTATCCTTGGTGGAGAATTATCTAAAGCTTCTGATCTTTTGTTAAAGCCCATAAAAAAGAACCTTACACAACATACCCTCGACCGGATAAGCAAAGACGCAACAATCAAGGTATCTGAACTTGGTGATGACGCCCGGCTTATGGGTGCACTTGCACTTGTTATGAATAAAGTTTTTGCCTAAACCAGTTTTCAACCAACCTAACCACTAATGACCTCTGTAACGATTCAAAACAAGGAAAGATCTTACCTGATCTCTATTATAACTATAGGTGTCCTGTTTTTTATATTTGGATTTGTAACTTGGCTCAACGGAACCTTGATACCATTTCTGAAGATAGCCTGCGAACTTAGTAATGTTCAGGCTTACCTTGTTACTTTCGCTTTCTATATTTCATACCTTTTTATGGCCCCACCTTCATCGTTGGTACTTAAAAAAGTTGGATTTAAAAATGGTATGGCTCTAGGGCTTGGACTTATGGCAGTGGGGTCGCTTATCTTCATACCTGCTGCAATGTCGAGGACTTTTGGGTTATTCCTTACAGGCCTCTTCGTTCAGGGATCAGGATTGGCGCTTCTTCAAACAGCCAGTAATCCATACATAACCATAATTGGTCCCCGTGAAAGTGCAGCTAAGCGAATTGCTATTATGGGCATTGCCAATAAAGTGGCGGGTACTATTAGCCCGCTTATTCTTGGCGCAGTGGTTCTTGCCGGGGCAAATCAATTGATGGAAGAAGTTAAACTAATTACAGGTCCTGAAAAAGAGATACTGCTCGATGCACTGGCACAGAAAGTAATCGGACCATATGTTGTTATGGCGGTAGTGTTATCCTTGCTTGCCTTTATGATAAGGTTTGCACATCTTCCCGAAATAGAGCCGGGTGAAGATGACTCTGTCAATACAAATAACGGACACTATAAGTCAGCGTGGTACCAGTATCCTCATCTGATCCTGGGTTTTTTCGCCATATTCGTATATGTAGGTGTTGAAGTGATGGCTGGTGATACAATTGCTCTATATGGCAAGTCGCTCGGAATTTCACTCGACAATGCCCGTTACTTTACCAGTCTTACTCTTATTTCCATGGTGGTTGGTTATATACTAGGGATTATAACCATTCCCAGGTATATCAAACAAGATAAGGCACTAGCTGTGTCTGCTCTCCTGGGAGTGCTGTTTACAGTAATTGCATTGCTCACAAACGGGTTTACCAGTGTTATGTTTATTGCATTGCTCGGACTTGCTAATGCTATGATGTGGCCCAGCATATGGCCACTCGCAATAGCTGACCTCGGCAAACATACAAAAGCCGGCTCTGCTTTACTCGTAATGGGTATTGCCGGTGGTGCCCTCATTCCATTGCTTTATGGTTCACTTGTTGATGTGATTGGAAACAGGGAAGCCTATATGATTATGATCCCCTTTTATTTCTACATCCTATATTTTGCCTTAAAAGGCCATAAACTGAGGTAATAAAGCTAACCTTCAGTTATTTAATCTGTTAGAATTAAGTAAAACTTTATAAGAATGAAACCAACCTTATTGTTACTTGCTGCAGGAATGGGCAGCAGATATGGTGGACTGAAACAAATCGATCCTGTTGGACCGGGTGGACAGACTATACTTGATTATTCTGTATTTGATGCAAAGCGCGCCGGTTTTGGGAAAGTGGTTTTTATCATAAGGAAAGATATTGAAGATGAGTTTAAATCTGTATTTGCAGAAAAGTTTAGTGCCACGATTCCGGTTGAATGGGTATTTCAGGAGCTTGATATGCTACCAGAAGGATCAATACCTCCTCCTGACAGGGTAAAACCATGGGGAACAGGCCATGCTGTGCTTATGGCGGCCAGGAACATAAACGAGCCGTTTGCAGTTATTAATGCTGATGATTTTTACGGACAGGAGGCTTTCAAGAAAGCAGTAGAGTTCTTTGACAATAACCATAAAGATACCGACTACGCAATGGTGGCCTATCAATTAAAGAATACACTTTCAGATTTTGGCACAGTTTCAAGAGGAGTATGTGAATCAACAGAAGACGGCTGGCTCACCAGTGTTGTTGAAAATACAAAAATAGCAAGAGAGGGCGACCAGGTGTTCAATACTGAAACTGACGGAAGCAAAACACCTCTGCATGAAGACACGTTGGTATCAATGAATTTCTGGTGTTTCAAACCAGCTTTCTTCGGGCAACTTGAATCGCACTTCAGGAGATTTATTTTAAATAACATAACTAACCCCAAAGCCGAGTTTTATATTCCAACAGCTATTGATGCACTGATAAATTCAAACCAGGCAAGAGTAAAAGTACTGCCTAATACCGGTCAATGGTTTGGAATCACTTATAAGGAAGACAAACCTCTGGTTATTGGAAAAATAAATGACCTTACAGCAAACGGTGAATATCCTTCAGAGTTTTGATTTAAAGTGTTAAACCGGCTATTAGCTGTGGATAGTAGTACCTGAATTCACCTGTTCCTTCCTGAGGAACCACTCTTGAAATTCTTGCATTCAAATACAACCAATGACGGTTATAAAGTTTTATGTTTATACCAGCACCCAGGCATAGGCCCATAAGATGATTTGCATTGAGATCATCATCATGACCCATTGTTAACTCGATGACTCCATGGTCATTCCGGGTGTTGTAGATTTCCCAGGAATTTTTAAAATTGTATGAGTATACGATTCCAGCTTCAAGGAATAGACCTACAGGTGCATGAAATCCATTTAGCCTGAGCAGAGCAGGAATTAACAGTGTTTTCTGATTCATAATAATGTCTGTCTCATTCTGATCAGTAGTTTCAGCGGAATAGGTGGTTAATGAATATGAGCTTTGCATATAGGAAGGCTCGAGCCGATACGACACAGCATCATTCTCTATTGATTTATCAACGAAGATTCCTATGATGGAGGTATTGATGGGATTAATTGTTAAGTTCTTAAACCGGAGATCTATAGCTTCCATTCGGTTAAAGCTCATCCCTGCCAATATTCCAAACTTCAGTTGCGGAGTGTTTAATTTGATACTGTCCTGGGCGCGAATGTTAATAAAGCAAAAGACGATCAATACAGTTATAGTGGCCAATTTATTCATTCCCTTTCCGGATTAAAATGTAACAGTTGCATCTTCTTTGAATTATAATGTTTAATCACATATCCGTCACTTGAAGAAATAAGGGATATGTAAATCTCTTCTTTCTCCGGTACAGGGAAACTGGTACTTCTATCCCAATGAAGTGTCGATGGATTAAAACTCCAAACATCCCTCATCACATGATATTCCCAATCCAGTTGTCCTAAACCGATGTAAATCTGGTTATTAATGTAAAATCCTGATACATTCAATATTCCCTCTCCGGGATACTCAGTCAGATACGTCCATTTATCATTAATAGGATCGTACTGGTATATTTTTCGGGGAGTCCCCATATAACCCATATTTGCTGAGCTAAAAGAGAAACCATTAGAAGTTAAATGACCGCTCGTATAAAATTCTCCCGGGAAATCACTCTTTCTATTCCATTCATCATTTAAAGGATCATATTCATATATCTGGGTGAGATCATTGTTGACCCTCAGAGGCAGATAAACTTTTTGATGTATTACAAAAGGGTCCAGAAAATAACCAGAAGCACGGGGAAACGGTTTTTTTAAACTCCATAAATCATTATCCGGGTTATATTCCCATAAGTCAGTACGACCATTAAAAAGAAAATATAACATACCATTGCAACAGAATGAAGCATCAAGATAGTCAATATAATTTGAGGGTATGGGACTGCACAGATTACTTTCGCCTGTTATTACATTGAAACGAAACATGTCTTTAACTGTAAAATCAAACATGTAGAAGTAGTCCCCACATTTTTCACCATAGTGGTTATGACCGGGAATGGAATCCTGTATTCTTTTCCATTTATACCATCGTTCGAAATAGTCAGTAAATGATGCATTTGAAGTAGGTGTTACAACTTTAATCCTGCATTGTTGTTCATCGGGTATATTTGGTACCCTGACCAAGAGTTCGTTCTCTGAAGCATGTTCAACAATGGCTGTGTCGCTACCAAATGTGACAATATTGCCTCTTTTGGAACTCGAAAAGTACCTGCCCTTAATACTTATAAGATCATCAGTAGTGCCTCTGCCGGGATTGAATGAAGCAAGCTCAAGTGCCTTACTATTATTGAATTGAAAAGAGAGTTGGTTTCCTACAAAGGTTACTTCCTTTGTTTTAATGAAAGCTGACACAATGTAAGTCTTGTTGGGCTTAAATCCCGCATGTAAGTCAACAGAGAAGGAATTCTCCGGGTTTCCTTTAAGATAAATTGTATCTGAAGTACTTAGGTGGCTTAGATAATGATTGGTATCATAAATAAATCCATAATATAAAATGGGTTGCTCTCCTTCAATAAGGTCACCGATAAGAATTACACATCCATCGGTGAGCTCAATATTTGTTTGCACCATCGGATATTTGCGTTGCTTTATTTCAGCTTCCTTGGTACAACATGTGAGAAATATAGCTGCAATCAGGATGAGTATCAGCGTGTTCGTTTGCCTCATATATTTTCCTGTATAGATTAAGGTCTATAAGGCAAATATATAATATATATTTAACCAATACAAAAATTTACTATACTTAAATCATAGTAGCTTCTCTGTTTAGTCGGTCACTAAAATAAATCTACCGCAGCAAAGGAACCTTGTAGTTTTCTTCAATATATTTAAAGTACCAATAGAGCTTCCTGTTTACTTCTATGCCGTAGTCAACAGAGGGATTGTAAGGTATATCAGAACTGATGGCACGCCTGTATCTTCCTGAGTTGTAATAACTGTTCCAGGTTGAAGCAGCAAGAGAGTTTTTTGATCTGTAGTATTCATTACTCCTGTCGAGTCCCGGATTAAATCTCATCAGGTACCAACGATCGAAATCAGGTTCTATAATCGTTATTTCGTAGCTGGTTGTGTCAAGATTAATTTCATGTTTGCCTGCATCATTTGAGGAAACTTGTTTTTGCGAACTGCATGAAGCAAAAAACAGCAGTGTTACTGAGAATAAAAGCAAGTTCTTCATGGCCTGAGTTTTAATGTTTCTTTCCCTTATCAGAACAAAATAAATGCCATACTGCTCTACTTTTTTCCTACTATCTTTTCTTCTGCCTCCTTTTAATCATTACTCAATACTTTTCTATTTAGAACTGTATTTCATGCGTATATTGAACGTGTTTCATACGTATTTCATACGTGTCAACACGTATGAAATACGTATGAAACACGTATGAAATACGTATGAAATGCCTTTCCAAGTCCTTTTTTAGCTATCAACTATCTTTTGGGAGGGATATAAAAAGAAAAAACCTTGTAATCATTTTGATTACAAGGTTTCACTGTGTCTGGTGCCCGGAACAGGACTCGAACCTGCACATACTTAAGTATACTAGTCCCTGAAACTAGCGCGTCTACCAATTCCGCCATCCGGGCGAATAAGAATCTTAAAATGTAAAAACGCCGTTCAGGCGTCTTCTCATTACGGCCTCTGCCGATTTATAGTGCCCAGGACAAGACTCGAACTTGCACATCCTTAAGGACACCAGCCCCTCAAGCTGGCGTGTCTACCAATTTCACCACCTGGGCAATGGAGGCGCAAAGATATAACTAATTTTCGTTTCTCAAAACAGAAAACCTTAATTTTTTCAATGTTTTTATACCCTCTGATAAATCAGCATTTTAACAGCATCATGCTTGCCCCGGAGTTGAACTTTAATTGTATTTTATGGTTCGTTTACTTATCTTTGTCCATACTATACTGATTTTTACTGTAAATAAACCACCTTATATGTTTAGTGCCAATGACCTCAAACTTTTCCAATCCAAAGGAATTGATGTAAAAGTTATAGAACAACAACTTGAGAACTTCAAGAAAGGATTCCCTTTTATTGACCTGGTTGATGCCGCAACTGTTAAGAATGGAATTAAAGTGCTGTCGGATACCGAGATTGAAAAATATGTCAGGTATTACGACAGGAACCTTGAAGATTATGAGATACTTAAGTTCGTTCCGTCTTCTGGTGCAGCAAGCAGGATGTTCAAGGCTTTGTTTGAATTCAGGGAACAGATTGTGAACTCCAAAGGACAGGTTGAGTTCTCTGAAAAAGATAAGGGGTTTAACTCTGCCTGGAATTTTTTCCAGAATATCAGGAAGTTTGCTTTTTACGATGACCTGAAACAGGTTATGGAGAAACACCATGTGAGTATAGAGACCCTTTTAAAAGAAAAGGATTATAAAACAATAATTGACTTTCTTCTTGACGATCATGGATTAGGCTACGCATCGAAGCCTAAGGCAATGTTAAAATTCCACGATTATCCTGATGGGTCAAGAATGGCAATGGAAGAGCACCTGGTGGAAAGTGCACATTACGGTAAAAATGATGAAGGACGAGTGGCCGTTCATTTTACAGTTTCTCCTGAACATGCTGACAGCTTTATTGAAGTTATAAATACTGTTAAGGATAAGTACGAAGAATTATTTGATGTTACTTACGAGCTTACTTTCTCTGTACAGAAGTCATCTACTGACACAGTAGCAGCTGATACAAACAACAAGCCTTTCAGGGATGAAAATGACAATATACTTTTCAGGCCCGGTGGACATGGAGCTTTGATTGAAAACCTGAACGACCGTGAAGGTGAGATTATATTTATCAAAAACATCGATAATGTTGTGCCGGACAGGCTCAAGGATACAACATATACATACAAGAAAGCACTAGGCGGTTACCTTATTGAACTCAGGGAAAAAATAGTTGAGTACCTCGAACTTCTTGAGGAGGGTACAGTTACCGATACTGAAATGAAGAAAATTGTAACCTTCTGCAGTGAGAAATTATATATCAGGTTTACCGATGAATTTAGTACCTTCACTCAGATTGAAAAAGTAGATTTTCTCTATACTGCTCTTAACAGGCCAATCAGGTTGTGTGGTATGGTTAAGAATGAAGGTGAACCTGGTGGCGGCCCCTTCTGGGTAAGGAATAATGCAGGAGAAATATCGCTTCAGATTGTAGAATCATCGCAGATCAACTTATCAGATCCTGAGCAAAAGAAGATTTTTGATAATTCAACCCATTTTAATCCTGTTGACCTTGTTTGTTATGTTAGGGATTTTAATAGTGAATCATTTGATTTAAGGGATTTCATCGATCCTTCTACGGGTTTTATCTCTCTTAAATCGAAAGATGGCCGTGATCTCAAAGCCCAGGAATTACCAGGCTTATGGAATGGAGCCATGGCTGATTGGATAACTATATTCATTGAAGTACCAATCATCACCTTTAATCCGGTAAAAACCATAAATGATCTCCTGAGAAAGGAGCATCAGCCAGAATAATTGAAACTTGCAGATATAGGTTAAGGGGCCAAACGCTCCTTAACCCAATTTTCCTTAACCAAACGGAATCTGATCCTGTCGTGTAATCTTGATGCCCTCCCCTGCCAGAATTCAATCATGGTAGGTATTAACGCATACCCTCCCCAATGTGCAGGCCTTAGTAATTCCATTCCGGTTTCTATTTCAGTTCTTTTCAAAACGTAGAGTTTCTCCAGATATTCCCGGCTATCAATTACACTACTTTGAGGAGAAATCCAGGCTCCTATCCGGCTTTCAAGCGGACGGCTGTTATAATAAGCATCGGATAATTCTGCCGGTAATTTCTTAACGGAACCTTCAACTCTCACCTGCCTCTCCAGCTCTTTCCAGAAGAAAACCAGCGATGCATTAGGATTTTCAGCTAACTGTCTGCCTTTACTGCTTTCATAATTTGTAAAGAACCTGAATTCGCCCTCCTCACAACCTTTAAGGAGCACAATCCGTGAAGAAGGTCTGCAGTGTTTGTCAACCGTTGAAAGAACCATGGCAGTTGGTTCGCCAGCTTCAGCATTGATAGCTTCACCCAGCCATTTAATAAAAAACTGTACCGGATCATTCCCTGCATCTTCCTCATTCAGTTGGTGCAGCATATAGTTTTTCCTGATATCTGAAATATTCATATCCCGTGAAATAGGTGCTATTAACAGTCAACAAGTTAAATAGGTTCGGCAATATTGTATTTTTGCCTCAAAATGAATTCTATGAAGGCTTTATATTTTTTAGTTTTTATCACACTTAGCACACTTGGTGGTTTCGCTCAGAATGACCCGATAGCATACAAAAAAGAAATAATTAAGGAAAGAACAGAGAAAGATAAAGAGTTCCGGAATCCTGAAGAAACCCCACTTAGCAAAGAAGAAATACCTGATTTTGTCGGACTTAAATATTTTAAACCCAACCTGAAATACAGAATCACTGCTAGTTTAATTAAGGAAACATCGCCTGATACAATTAAAATGAAAACCACAACAGAACGGCTTCCATTATACCTTGTTTATGGCAAAGCAACTTTCACTCTTAATGGTAAGCAGCATGTGCTGACTATTTTCAGGAATGTCGGATTAATGACAAAACCGGGTTATGAAGATTATTTGTTTGTCCCGTTCACTGATCTTACTTCAGGTAAACAAGCCTATGGCGGTGGCAGGTATATTGATGCCAGGATAACAGAAGGCGATACCATTGTCCTTGATTTTAACAGGGCATATAATCCTTATTGTGTATACAGTAAGCGATATAGTTGCCCTATTCCTCCAAGTGAGAATTTTATTAATGCCAGGATATTGGCTGGTGAGAAGAACTATTCTCATAAAGCTACCAGTCAGCATTAGGATAGGTTAAGATGTAACCCCTGAAAGATCACTTATCAGTTTATCTATTTTCCTCAATATAGCCTGGTTTTTTGCTTTGGATTCGTCGAGTTGTTTCTTAAGATTCGTTACCTGATTGATGAGATTCTCCTTGTCGAAATCATTTTCACTAACCTGCCGGTTATTCTTGAATTCATTAAACTCAGATTCCAGTAAATTATATTTTTCAGATAAATGCTTGTAACTATCCTGATATCTTTTCACTTCGGTTTCCATTTCTTCCTTTATATAGTGCTCCCTCGATTTTAGTCTGTCAATTTCACGCAGGTAACCTTCATTTAAAACAGTAAGTTCAGATACCTGGTCATTAGCTTGCTCCTCAAACTTAATACCGGTAGGTTTCCTGAATATCAGGAAATAGAGCAAAACAAGAACTACAACAATCAGAAACGCAGCAGCAACTTTCAGGACAAGTATCATTTTAAGATCGTTCACTGTTCTCTGTTGTAGTTTTTCATTTTCAAGCTTTAGTCCGGCTATACTCGCCGATAATTGCGCAATTGAATCATTTAGTTCTGTTAGGTTTTGAATAGCATTGTTCACCAAAGTGTCATCATATGCATTCAATAGAAGAAGTTTCTCATTTAATAAAACAGCCTTATTCAGCTTGTTTATGATGACCGAATCCTGCAATTTCAGAAAATCGGATTTCATTTTCTCTCTTTTTTCAAGGGCATTGTTTAAATCTGCTCCTGAAGCAAGGTTGAATGATAAGAAAATTGAAAGGATACATGTGAGAATTGTCTTCATAATCAGTGGTTTTCAACAAAAATAATAAAGAAATGAAATATTGCGTAAGTTTGTCGTAAATGGATTATAAAATGCGGTTCAGGATACTTCTTTTTACTGTACTCTCACTACTGACACTTAACGGGACATTGCAAGCCCAGGGTAAATTTAAAATTACTGTAAAACTTGAAGGATTATCAGATAATTCGATCATCCTGGCAAGTTATGTTGGCGACAAGCAATTTATCATCGACACTGCTTATGCCACCAAGAACTTCACCTACCTCTTTGAGGGTGATTCCTTACTTCCTGAAGGTATGTATATTATTGCCAGTGAATCAAAGTCAAAGTTATTTGACTTTATTGTGTCAGGTAAGCAAAACATTTACATTACAGGAGCTAAAGATAACATGCCACTAAGTTTATCGTCAAAATACGAGGATGAAAACAGGATTTTATTTGATTACATCAGGTTTTTGCAGCAGAAGCAGAAAGAAATGGCAGCACTTCAGGCTTCAAGGAAACGCTTCAAGCCGGGTAATGACTCCATAGGTATAGTGAATAATATGATTGATATCCTTGATGATGAAGTACAGAGGCATATCAAAGGCATTATTAATACGAACAGAGGAAAGTTCATATCGGTTTTCCTGAATGCTATGCAGGAACCTGAATTGCCTGAAGCTCCGATACTATCCAATGGCCGTCCTGATTCAGTGTTTGCTTTTAACCAGTTCCGGAAACATTTTTGGGATAACATCAATCTGGCTGATGACCGTGTTATCAGGACTCCCGTCATTCATAGTAAAGTTGAACAGTACATCAATAAACTTACTCACCCGGCACCAGATTCTATAATTGCATCTATAGATAATGTGATGAGAATGACCGGCTCGTCAAAGGAAGCTTTCAAATACCTGATCTGGTACCTCACAATCAAGTACGAATCCTCGGAGATCATGGGCCATGATGCAATACTTGTGCATATAGTTGATAAGTATTTTGGTGATCCAAGAATGAGTTGGATGAACCCTACAGTTAAAGAGAACCTTATCAAAAGGGCAAATACACTCAGGCCAATACTTATAGGTAAAGAGGCACCGCTCATGATATTGCTTGATACTCTGCAAAATCCCGTATCACTATACTCTGTAAAGACTAAGTACACAATCATATACTTCTGGGATCCGGAATGCAGTCATTGTAAAAAAGAGTCACCCTTATTAAAAGATTTCTTCGCAGAATTCCGTCAGGTTTATGATTTTCAGGTGTACGCTGTGTGCATGGACACATCATGGAAAAATATGAAGGAATATATCCACAAAAACAAGCTGGATGGAATGATACATGTAAATGGTTATTACAGCGTTACACCAGATTTCAGGGAGCTCTACGACGTTCATAGTTCACCTGTTATGTATCTGCTGGATGAAAAGAAGAATATTATTGCCAAGCGCATACTAACTGATCAAATGAAATCACTGATTCAAAAACTTGAAAACTCCAAGAAATGAAAAAGTTGATGGTTTGTCTATTAATCATCTTGCCGTTCATTGGAATCGGGCAAAATGAAGTAAAGAAAGATGTTGATGATTCACTAAGAAGTAAACCGGCAGATACTTTAATAATGATTGAGGTAGAGAAACCCTTATTTCCCGGCGGATCAAAAGCGTTGTCTGAATACCTGAGCCATAATATCAGTTATACCCCTGATGCCATTATAGATAAAGCTGAAGGAACTGTGATAATCAGTTTCCTTGTGTATGAGGATGGTTCTATTGCAGACATTAAAGTTGTTAAAGGCATACATCCTTCCCTTGACCAAGTAGCAGTTGATGCCATAAAGAATATGCCAGACTGGATACCCGGAACAATAAAGGGAAAACCATCTAAACAGGAACTAAGCCTGCCAATAAAATTTACCCTTCCAAGAAAGCTTAAAAAATAGGCACCCTCCCCTTTTTCATAATAATCTCTGAAAAACAGTGGTAGAATAGCTAAATATTTTTTCATTTTACTTGACAAACTAAGTTTTTAGTTGTAACTTTGTATGACTGTATAACTAAATAATTAGTTGTAATAACAAAGCATGTTAGTATGAAAGAACTTACAAGAGCAGAAGAACAGGTAATGCAGATACTCTGGAAGGTTGGAAAGGGGCCGGTAACAGAGTTACTCAATTATATGCCGGAGCCAAAACCTGCATACAATACGGTATCCACTATTATCAGGATACTTGAAAAAAAGGGCTTTGTGGGCCATGAGGCATCCGGCAAGTCTTACAACTATTTCCCACTGGTGAGCAAAAGAGATTATTCAAAGCATTCTCTTACCCAGCTGGTCAGGGGCTATTTCAGTGATTCCTACAAGCAGATGGTTTCGTTCTTTTCAGAGGATGACAACCTTACTGTAAAGGATCTTGAAGAACTGCGTTCAGTAATTGACAGAAAAATTCAAAATAAGAAGGGCAATGAATGAGTTGTTTATATACCTGCTGAAAGCTGCATTTATCAATGCTATTATACTGGCTTTCTATCATTTCTCACTGAGAAAGACAAATAATTTCAGGCTGATGAGAGGTGTACTGCTGTCAGCAATGCTCCTACCCCTCTTGTTGCCACTGATACCTTTTGAAGAGTTGTTTGCCACCGGAGGAAAAGTCACCCTGCGTCCAATTGTCATTAACCTACCGGTTGAAATTGCCGGATATAAACAAGCAGAGGCTGAAACATGGCTGTCTTTGCCCGGAATTCCTGAATTGTTCTATTATCTTATCTCACTGATTTTCCTATCAGGTATAGTTTTTTCTGTAATTTCTATTTTACGGAAGAGGTTAAATTCTGAGAAACACCCGACAGTGTTTGGTGATGTACTCTTAGAACCGAATATAGATAGTCCTTTTTCATTTTTCAAGTGGGTATTCTTTTCGCACCGGTACCTTGAGCATCCAAAGCTTAACCTGTTACTTAAACACGAATTCACGCATGTAAAGGAAAAGCACAGTATTGACCGGGTAATTTCAGCCTTATTCAGGACAATCCTTTGGTTCAGTCCTTTTGCTCATATCACTTCAAATCTTCTTACAGATGTCCATGAATATCAGGCAGATGAAAGTGTTATAAGAGATCATTCAACAAAATCTGAGTACAGTGACCTGATACTTTCATTTTATTTATCTCCATCGACCACGCGCGGTATCACCAATAATTTCAGTTTTCACATTAAAAAAAGAATTCTCATGATCAACAACTTCAGCACAGCCAAGATAAATCTGACAAGAGTAATGATCGGGCTGTGTCTTTCATTATTATTCATTACTCTGACATCAATGATCAGGACAGACTATGCTGAGCTTTCTGCAAAGCAGTTTCCACAACTTGATAACATGAATATAACACCGGGTGACACAATTTTTCCTGCTCCAGATTTAACCACTTGGGCTAAAGAGATTGGCAGAAAGAGTCCTGAAGGATTAGCGGGAGAATCTGTAATTTCGTTTTGGGTTGAATCTGATGGAACTGTAAAGGATTATCAAATCTCCAAAAGTGCCGGTGAAGTTTTAGATAAGTGGGCCATTGACTTTATAAAAATAATCGGTTACTGGAGGCCAGCCAGCATCAATGGAAACCCAGTGCGATATAAAGTTAATATTCCTTTTGAATTCACATCTGATGGGAATGCGAAAGTTAAACTACTTAAAGGGGGAGCCATATTCAGCGGAGATGTATCCAACTCCGATCAAAAGCCTGAAGAAGACAGAGGTCCATTATATCCTGGAGGTGATGAAGCAAGGATAAACTATATTTCTAAGAATATAGTATATCCTGAAGATGCAAGGAAGGCCGGTACAGAGGGTACAGTTTATGTCCAGTTCGTAATTACTGAAAAAGGAAAAGTAACTCAGGTGAAGGTAATAAAAGGCGTTTCCACATCTATTGACAAAGTAGCACTGGAAGTAGTATCTAAAATGCCGGACTGGAAGCCTGCCATTAAAAACGGCAAACCTGTCGCTTATGAAATGACAATGCCAATAGCTTTTAAGCTCGATAATAAAAGTCGTGCTAAAGAATCTGTTCAGGATAAAGCCTATCCGGAAGATACATATTCAAAAACCAACACAACCCCGGTGACAAAAGAAGGACGCGTTTATACAGTAGTTGAGGAAACACCCGAATTCCCCGGTGGTGACGATGCCAGGATTGCCTTTGTAAACAGCAATATTGTATATCCTCCTGAAGCCAGAAAGCAGGGTATTCAGGGCACCGTTTACATAACATTCGTAGTAGAGCCTGATGGTTCAATTACAGAAGCAAAGGTACTACGCGGCGTTGGTGGAGGATTGGATGAAGCAGCATTGGAGGTTGTGAAGAAAATGCCTAAGTGGAAACCGGCAAAAGTTAAAGGAGAGCCTGTACCTGTTCAATTCAATATGCCAATAAAATTTAAGCTTCAAAATGACGAAAAGACTAAAATTGACGAAAAGACTAAATAAGCAGTATTAAGATTTTTCTTAGTAATAATAAAAAAGCCTGTTAGTGATAACAGGCTTTTTGGTTTTTGTAATCGTCAACACAAACTATTTAACAGCATCCACTATTGCTTTAAATGTAGTTGGATGATTCATTGCAAGGTCGGCAAGAACCTTACGGTCGAGATTGATATTCTTTGCGTGTAATTTGCCCATGAATACTGAATATGACATATTGTATTCACGTACACCTGCATTGATACGGGTGATCCACAAACTACGGAAATTGCGTTTTTTCTGGCGTCTGTCACGGTATGCATACACCATGCCTTTTTCGTATGCATTTTTAGCAACCGTCCAAACATTTTTTCTCCTGCCAAATTGGCCTTTAACGGCTTTCAGGAGTTTTTTTCTGCGTGCCCTTGAGGCAACTGCGTTTACTGATCTTGGCATTTTGTTTTTGGTTTTTCACTTTCGCGGTTTACTTTTACAAGCAAACACTTAGGGGCAGAAAGCAAGGGTTAATAAAATTGATTAACACGTAATTTACTGGAGCATTGCTTTTACATTCTTCGCATCTGCCTTATCAACTATCGCAGAGTAAGTAAGATTACGTTTGCGTTTAGTTGATTTTTTAGTCAGAATGTGACTTTTGTAAGCATGCTTCCTTTTCAGTTTACCGGTGCCGGTTAAATCAAACCTTTTCTTGGCAGCGGATTTAGACTTCATTTTTGGCATTACTGGATTTATTAATTGGGTTTATATTGAGATTAAAAAACTTCCTTATTTCTTAGGAGCAATGATCATAATCATTCGTTTACCTTCGAGCAATGGCAGCTTTTCAACTTTTCCATAATCCTCAAGAAGTGAGGCAAACTGAAGCAGTTTGATCTCACCCTGGTCTTTGTAAACGATACTACGACCTCTAAACAACACTTCCACTTTTACTTTAGCTCCTTCTTCTAAAAACTTCATGGCGTGCTTTAGTTTAAAGTTGAAGTCGTGCTCATCAGTATTAGGCCCGAGCCTAATTTCCTTCACCACAATTTTGGCCGACTTGGCTTTAATCTCTTTCTGCTTTTTCTTCAGTTCGTAAAGAAACTTCTTGTAATCAGTAATTTTACAAACAGGCGGGTTAGCAGTAGGCGATATTTCTACAAGATCTAATTCAAGTCGTTGTGCTATTGCGAGGGCATCTTTAATGTTATAGATTCCCTGCTCAACATTTTCACCAACTACCCTAACTACAGGGGCTTTAATTCTCTCATTGATGAAGTGCGGGTCCTCCTGCTTTCTTTGCATTGGCCGAGGGCCTCTCGGATTTCTGAATGGCGTTGCTATATTAGTTCCTCCTTTGATTAGTTAATATTTTGATTCCTGCAGTTATTGCAGTATATCATTAATTTCCTTGTTTACTAGATTTATAAAGTCGTCGATCTTAAATGACCCTAAGTCACCAACACCATGACGACGAACTGAAACTGTTCCTTCTGCTTCTTCTTTTTCGCCAACGATAAGCATAAAAGGAATTTTACGAACCTCAGCATCCCTGATCTTACGACCAGTTTTCTCGTTTCGCTCATCAATTTGGCTGCGAATTTCGGAATTATTTAGGATATCTGAAAGTTTTTTTGAATAATCGAGGTATTTTTCACTGATTGGCAGTATGATTGCTTGTTCAGGATTCAACCATAAGGGGAAGTTTCCACCAGTATGTTCAATCAATACAGCCACAAAACGTTCCATTGATCCAAATGGCGCACGGTGTATCATCACCGGCCTGTGCTTTTGGTTATCACTGCCAATATATTCAAGTTCAAAGCGTTCAGGAAGGTTATAATCCACCTGTATCGTGCCGAGCTGCCATTTACGACCAAGAGCATCTTTAACCATAAAGTCGAGCTTAGGACCATAGAATGCAGCTTCTCCGTATTCTACAACAGCATTCAATCCTGCTTCTTTAACGGCTTCTATTATGCCCTGCTCAGCTTTTTCCCAGTTTTCTTCGCTGCCTATGTATTTCTCACGGTCGGTTTTATCACGAAGAGAAATCTGGGCAGTGTAATCTGTGAAATTGAGGGTCTTGAAAATATGCAGCACAATGTTAATAACAGAAATAAACTCTGTTTTGATTTGCTCGGGCATACAGAAAAGATGAGCATCATCCTGTGTAAATCCACGTACCCTTGTAAGACCGTGTAATTCTCCGCTCTGTTCATAACGATATACAGTGCCGAATTCAGCAAAGCGTAATGGCAGGTCTTTATACGACCTGGGTTTTGAAGCAAAGATTTCGCAGTGGTGAGGACAATTCATTGGTTTTAACATGAACTGTTCGCCTTCCATTGGAGTATTGATTGGCTGGAAACTGTCCTTGCCATATTTCTGGAAATGGCCTGATATTTTATACAGTTCAACATTTCCAATGTGAGGTGTTATAACCGGAAGATAACCGGCTTTCTGTTGTACGTTCTTAAGGAAACGCTCTAGACGTTCACGAAGCATAGCACCTTTTGGAAGCCACAGTGGTAATCCCTGCCCTACTTTCTGTGAGAAAGTAAATAGTTCGAGTTCTTTACCAAGTTTACGGTGGTCGCGTTTTTTGGCTTCTTCAAGCAGTTCGAGGAATTCAGTTAATTCCTTCTGCTTAGGGAAAGTTATGCCGTAAATACGTGTTAATTGTTTGCGTTTCTCATCACCACGCCAGTAAGCACCTGCAATATTCAGAAGCTTTACAGCTTTTATAGGACTTGTATCAGGTAAATGAGGGCCACGGCAGAGGTCAGTAAATGTACCAGATTCATAGAAGGTTATTTGTCCGTCTTCGAGATCCTGTATCAACTCAATCTTATACTCATCATTTTTCTTTGAAAAGTAGTTCAGTGCATCCCCTTTTGATACTTCGCGGCGGTTATATACCTGCTTTTCTCTAGCGAGCTCAAGCATTTTATCCTCTATTGTTTTCAGGTCATCGGATGAAATTTGCCTGTCGCCAAAGTCCATATCGTAGTAAAAACCGTTTTCAATAGCGGGCCCAATTCCAAACTTAACTCCAGGATAGAGTTGTTCAACAGCTTCTGCCATCAAATGAGCAGATGAGTGCCACATGGTGAACTTACCTTCTGTTGATTCCCAGGTATTTAATTTGAGATTGGCGTCAGTATAAATCGGTCGGGTAGCATCCCAGATTTCTCCGTTAACAGTTGCTGAGAGAACATTGCGGGCTAAACCTTCGCTAATGCTCCTGGCTATATCTAGTGAAGTAGTACCTTCAGGATACTGTCTTACTGAATTATCGGGCAAAGTAATATTAATCATAGTTCTTTTTAAAAAGGGTACAAAGGTAATTAATTTATCAACATGTTTGAGTGACATAAAATACTCGCTGCCTTATTTTTTTACACTTGAGAAAAAATGTCAGTAAAATGCTGTATCTCAACCATATAATATACATAATAGTTAACTTCCTGCTTTCTCTTAATCTGATAAAATAACCTTTATCCATAAATCGTAATATACTGGATTAAAGTGTTGAATAACAGTTAATTAAGACAATATTTTTCTGGTATTTTTTTAAATTTGTCAATTATACTGATAATATATTCTATATCAGTTGCTTACGAGCTTTCCAGCGACATTAAACCTCCTGAGAATTGAATATTTTCTCTTCAACTGTGCACTGGTACAATAAACCAAAATCTGGCTGATTTGTCATTAGTTTTTATTAATTTTGATAGATAAGTGAAATTTCACTTAAGTATTCTATTGACAGGAAAAAACTTAAATCTATATCCAATGAAAAGAGTTATCGTTTATCCATTATTACTGGCTTTTGCTATGTTTATGAGCTGCCCGGTGATTTCATTAGCTCAAACAGACAAACCGGGAAAGAAAGCAAAGACAGAAACAGGGACTAAAACTAAGAAGGTAGTAATCCCTGCTCCTCCCGCAACACCCGATGCACCAGTACCTCCGGGACAGATTGATAAAACAAACCCTAACGAAAAAGAACATGGTTTTGAGAAAACCGGAGATAAAGGCCGCAAAGAAGGTTGGGATAAAGATAAAGCACCTGCTGATCATAAAGCAGCTCAAAAAGAACTAAAAAAGGCCGAGAAAAAAAGAAACAAGGAACTCCGGAAGGCTGAAAAAAGGAGGTTGAAGGAAGCAAGGAAAGCTTCCCAAAATAAAGGTTAGAAAGCATTGATTTATTCAGGCTTTTCATTAGGTTTGTAAAAAAAAACTATGAAGTCTGGATTTATACTCTTCTGTTTGATACTTGTATGCAGTTTGCACTCCAATGCACAGGATCTTATAGTGACCACCAAAGGAGATTCAATCAATTGTGTAATCACAAAAATACAATCTGACCATATCTTCTTTTCTTACTTCAATAATGAACAACAGGTTAATTCATTGCTTTCAATGGACCAGGTAGTTCATTATGCTACTAATTACTATAGTGAAAGTCGACAGTTCAGCCAGATAAAAGTACTTCACAAACCTTCATCTTTCCAGTATGGCATCACGGGTGGTTTTAGCTACCGGCTCGCCGGGATTGATCCTGATGCAGATGCATTCCTCAGGGATTACATGTCAGGACTTTTATTGGGCTATTACTTTGGAGGAGATGTTAATTATTACTTCTATGAATCGCTTGGTATTGGGTTAAAATTATCATCTGCCTTATACAGCAATAAAGTCGAGAACGTATTAGTAACTTTTAACGACGGTACTTCAAAGATTGGCACTGTTTCTGACAATATATGGCTCACTTATATCGGACCATCACTTTCATTCAGGTATTTTCCGGGGAATAATAACAATTCCCTGACAATGGGATGCACAATGGGTTATATACGATATAAAAATAACTGCAGGGTTATTGATCCGTTCAAAATGACCGGTAACAGTGTAGGAATGGGATTTGACTTTGGATATAATTTTGAGGTATCACCAACTTCATCATTCGGAATAAAACTAACCTATCTAATGGGTTTGCTGACAAAAATGGAAATCACTGATAACACCCAAACCTATACTTATGAAATGGAAACAGGTGAATTTGAATCATTGGGAAGACTTGATTTCGGAATTGCTCTAACATTCTAATAATACAGGTGCCGGTCAACCAGATAAGTATGCAGGAATTTGTAAAATAGATTAACCCTCCTACCTTTGCAGCACTAACCGGTTACCACTTATGAAACGGAATGACTTTTACTTTGCACTGTTTGTGCTTTTCCTCTTTTTGCCTTTCTTCCTCAGCAGCGACTTGTATGCCTTCTATGTAAAGTTCAATAAGGAACATGGCTTTATAATGAGCTTTATAAAGTTTGCGGTACTTGCAACAGTTGGAGAAGTAATCGGGTTAAGAATCAAGACAGGCAATTACAATGCTCCGGGCTTTGGAATTCTGCCGAGGGCGATCATATGGGGAATCTTAGGTATTACCATAAAACTGGCGTTTATAATCTTCACTGCGGGTACTATTGATTTTCTGTCCTTCATGGGAATGGAAAATGTAAAAGAAACTTATACAGGGGAGTTTACAGCAGGTAAGTTACTAATTGCATTCTGTATAAGCATATTCATGAATACTATTTATGCCCCGGTAATGATGACTACCCATAAGGTGACCGATACACATATACTGAATACAGGAGGAACTATTGGAGGCCTTTTTAAACCGATATCAGTTGCTTCCATTTTAAAAAACCTCAATTGGGATGTTCAATGGAATTTTGTATTTAAAAAGACAATTCCTTATTTCTGGTACCCGGCACATACTATCACTTTTCTATTACCGGCTGAATACCAGGTACTTTTTGCAGCCATGCTGAGCATTGCCCTTGGCCTGATACTGGCTATTGCTTCCCTTAAAAGTCGTTAACAGGGAGAAAAGAAACTTATTGATTGCTCCGTATAGAAGTATTTTTCTAAATTGCAGCCTCTATTGAGTGTCTTGAACAAGGAAATCTAAAAATATAAGGTCCAGGACCTTAACAATAATAATCTGAGGAATGAAAGAACAATTCAGGAACGACACCCCGATCAGTTATGATATAGTCAGATCGGTATTGGATGAAGTAAACTTACCATGTATCGGTAAAGCCAGCATCAGGGAAATTAAAAAGATTATTGATCTTATTGAAAAAGCCAGTGGTGAAAAGTTCATCCGTATGGAAATGGGGATTCCGGGCCTCCCTCCTTCGAACGTAGGTACGGAAGCTGAAATTGACGCATTGCGGAAAGGTGTGGCAGCGATATACCCTGACATTGACGGATATCCCGGTTTAAAAACAGAGATTTCAAGGTTTGTAAAGAACTTCCTTAATATAGATGTCAATCCGGATAACTGTATTCCTACGGTAGGAAGCATGCAAGGGAGCTTTGCAGCTTTTCTTACACTTGCCAGGATGGATGAGAACAGGGATACTACCCTTTTTATTGATCCGGGCTTTCCGGTGCATAAGCAGCAACATAAAGTGCTGGGACAGCGATTTGAAAGTTTTGATGTTTATGAATACAGGGGTGAAAAATTAAGAGAGAAGCTTGAATCCTATTTCAAAACCGGCAGGATACATTCCGTCCTTTATTCAAATCCCAATAATCCTTCATGGATATGCTTCACTGAGGAAGAATTAAAGATCATTGGTGACCTTGCAAATCAATATGAGGTGGTTATTTGTGAAGACCTTGCCTATTTTGGTATGGATTTCAGGAATGACTATTCGAAACCGGGCGTTCCACCTTATCAGCCATCAGTAGCCAAATACACAAACAATTATATACTCTTTATTTCCAGTTCTAAGGTTTTCAGTTATGCCGGACAGCGTATCGGGATGATGGTCATCTCAAACCAACTGTTTGCCAGGAAAGCACCGAACCTGCTGAACTATTACAGCAGTGACATTTTTGGCAAGGCAATGATCTTCGGCACTGTGTATGCACTGAGTTCCGGTACAGCACATTCTGCCCAATATGCCCTCGCTGCCATGCTTAAGGCTATGAACGACGGTAACCACAACTTTATCAACGATGTAAAGGTATACGCAGAAAAAGCTCATACCATGAAAAAGCTGTTCCTTGAGAATGGGTTCAGGATTGTGTATGATACCGACATTGATAAGCCTATTGCTGACGGGTTCTATTTCACTATTTCTTATCCCGGCCTGACTGGCGAAGAACTGATAGAAGAGCTTTTCTACTATGGAATAAGTGCTATAGCTCTTAGTATAACCGGCAGTACGAGGATTGAAGGATTACGTGCCTGCGTTTCATTGGTAAGCCCTGCACAGTTCCCTGACCTTGAAAAGCGACTGGTTAAATTCCACCAGCACCATGAAGTGAACGACCACTGTTTGTCAAGTTGACATAAAAACTTGCTGATTAGGTAAATATTTAGCTTCTTTATAATTGTTTTAAATAAGGTGATAATGACTATTTTACCTTGTTTTTTGGCATTCCGGATGGTAAATAATTGTTAATTTCGTAGCCTGAATACAATAAATACAAAACTTAATATCATGGCAAAAGTAATTGGTGATATCGTAATTGACATTGAGAAATGCAAGGGATGCCAGGTTTGCATTCCTGCTTGTCCACAAGATGTAATTGCTGTATCTAACAACGTGAACGGCAAAGGTTATAAGTATGTCGAATCTGTTAATGATGAGTGCACCGGATGCACAAACTGCGCAGTAGTTTGTCCTGACGGCGTTATTACCGTATACAGAAAGAAAATAGGCTAAGAAATTAAATATTACTGTAATAGTATGAAAGAACTCAGATTAATGAAAGGCAATGAAGCCTTCGCTGAAGCAGCCATCAGGGCAGGTGCCGATGGTTACTTTGGTTACCCCATTACTCCGCAATCAGAAGTAATGGAATACCTAATGGCAGAAAAGCCCCATGAACGTACCGGTATGGTTGTATTACAGGCAGAAAGTGAAGTTGCTGCGATTAATATGGTATACGGTGGTGCAGCATGTGGTAAGCGCGTTCTTACTTCTTCCTCCAGTCCTGGTATCAGCCTTAAACAGGAAGGCATCTCTTATATCGCCGGCTCTGAACTGCCATGTGTAATTCTTAATGTTGTACGCGGAGGGCCAGGCCTTGGTACCATTCAGCCATCACAGAGTGACTACTTCCAGTCGACAAAGGGCGGTGGACATGGTGATTACAGGATGATTGTGCTTGCTCCATCGTCAGTCCAGGAAATGGCTGACTTTGCTTCACTCGCTTTTGACCTTGCATTCAAATACAGGAATCCTGTTCTTGTACTTTCTGATGGTGCTATCGGCCAGATGATGGAAAAGGTTGAACTTAACCCACAACGTCCGCGCTTTACTGAAGATGAAATAAAGAAGGTTAGTCCATGGGCCACAGTAGGTAAAACTCCTGACCGTGAGCGCAACATAATTACTTCTCTTGACCTCGACGCCCATAAGCAGGAACAACACAATATCCACCTGCAGGCGAAATATAAAGCAATGCAGGAAAATGAAGTCCGTTATGAAGCAATTAACTGCGAAGATGCTGACTACATTATTGTTGCCTATGGTACAAGTGCCCGCCTCAGCCAGAAAGCTGTTGATCTTGCACGTGCTAAAGGACATAAAGTTGGTTTATTCCGGCTCATCACACTCTTCCCCTTCCCCACTAAACAACTTGATGAACTTTCCAGGAGAGTTAAAGGATTCCTTGCTGTTGAAATGAGTGCGGGACAGATGGTTGAGGATGTTAGGCTTGCAGTTGGAAAAGATATTAAAGTAGATCACTATGGCCGGATGGGTGGTGTAGTGCCAACCCCTCATGAAGTGGTGGAAGCACTTGAATCTAAAATAATCGGAGGATAATCAATGGATACAATAGCAAAACAAGATATAAGAACACCGGAAAACCTCGTTTACAAAAAAACTGAGTTGTTGACCGACAAAGCTTTAAGTTACTGTCCGGGTTGCGGGCATGGTACCGCACACCGCATTATTATGGAAGTGCTTGAAGAAATGAATATCCAGGATAAAACCATTGGTATTGCACCTGTAGGTTGTTCAGTTCTTGCTTACGAATTTATGAACATTGATATGCAGCAGGCTGCACACGGACGCGCTCCTGCAGTAGCAACTGCTGTAAAAAGGCTTTCCCCTGAGAAATTTGTCTTTACATACCAGGGTGATGGTGACCTTGCAGCCATTGGTACAGCTGAAACTATCCATGCATGTAACCGCGGTGAAAACATCACTATAATCTTTATCAACAATGGTATCTATGGTATGACAGGTGGCCAGATGGCACCAACTACACTGCCGGGAATGAAGTCATCTACTTCTCCCTATGGGCGTGATGTTCAAACCATGGGAAATCCTCTCAAGATTACTGAATTGGTGGCTATGCTTCCGGGTACTATCTTTGTCACCCGTCAGGCTGTCCATACTCCTGCTGCTGTCCGTAAAGCAAAAAAAGCTGTACGCAAGGCATTTGAAAACCAGAAGCTGAATAAGGGACTTTCATTCGTAGAGATTGTATCAAATTGCAATTCTGGATGGAAGATGACACCAAACCAGTCTAACGAATGGATGGTTGACAATATGTTCCCATTCTATCCGCTGGGTGATATCAAAGTAAATGAGGATTAACCATAAAACTTAAAAGAAAATGACTGAAGAAATATTAATTGCAGGCTTTGGCGGTCAGGGTGTTTTGTCGATGGGAAAGATCCTCGCTTATTCCGGTGTTATGGGTAACAAGGAGGTAAGCTGGATGCCATCTTACGGTCCTGAAATGCGCGGTGGTACAGCAAACGTAACTGTTATTATCAGCGACGAGCGTATCAGTTCACCGATTCTCAGCCAGTTTGATACTGCTATTATACTTAACCAGCAATCAATGGATAAATTTGAGAAAGCAGTTAAGCCCGGTGGTATCCTGATTTACGACCCTAACGGTATTACCCACCATCCTACAAGGACGGATATAAATATTTACTCTATTGAGGCTGCTGATGAAGCTGCAAGGGTTGGATTAACCAAGGTATTCAATATGGTCGTTCTCGGAGGCTTCCTTAAGATTAAGCCTGTAGTTCAGCCTGAATACATCCATAAGGGTCTTGAGAAATCTCTTCCTAAGCGTCATCATAACATGATTCCGGAAAATGAAAAGGCCATTGAAAAAGGCAAAGAAATTATCAAACCGGTTTATTTATTGAATTAGAATTAAGTTAGCACACACACGCAAATAAGCCTCCGAAAGGAGGCTTTTTTGCGTTCAGCGTTCAGCGCTCAGTGTTCAGCGTTCAGTGTTAGATTCAGGTTATCCTTTAACAACGGCGACAGGTGAAAGCTCATGCAGGATATCAACCAGGTCACCCTGCAGCGACATTACTTCATCAATGTCTTTATAAGCTGAAGCTGCTTCCTCAAGGTCATTCTGGTTGCGGATGGCATGAATTATACCTTGTCTGTCAAGCTTTTCAATTTCTTTTTTAAGATCGAGTGTTTTTATTGCCTGGCTTCTGCTCATTACCCTGCCGGCCCCATGTGAGCAACTCATAAAGCTCTCAGGATTCCCTTTTCCTCTGACTATATACGATCTTGTCCCCTGACTGCCTGGAATAATACCAATCTCTCCTTCCCTTGCAGATGTGGCACCTTTACGGTGAATCCATACATCCTTGCCGAAATGGTGTTCGAGCCTTGCGTAATTATGGGCAATATTGATCATTTCACTAAATGTAACGGATGGAAACTCTTCCTGAAGAGCTTCTTGTGTTCTTTCCATCATCAGTGACCTGTTAGACAAGGCAAAATCTATACAATACTGCATTTCTTTAAGGTATGATTTTGCTTCTACGGTTTCTAGAGGCAGAAAGGCAAGGTCGGCTTTGATACTGAAATTCGCATACCACATAGTATTTAACTGTTTAGCCAGTTTATTATAATGATCTGCTACTTTATAACCTATATTCCTGCTTCCTGAGTGCACCATGATCCAAATATATCCTTCTTTATCTTTTTGGAATTCTATAAAATGGTTGCCTCCGCCTAAAGTGCCAATCTGCTTTAGTGCTGCTTCATACTGCTCTTTAACGACAGTCATCTCATCAATATCATAACCTTTAGGCAGGTATGATTCATCTTGTTCTGTAGGATGATGCTCAAAACCAAGTGGTATAAGTTTACGCAGGTATGATAGAACTGCCTTTACCTTTTTAACAGAAAGTTCATCAGTCTTCAGGTCGGTTTTCATGGCACACATGCCGCATCCAATATCCACACCAACAGCGTTGGGAACAATTACGTTATGTGTTGCCAGCACCCCTCCAATCGGCATTCCATATCCTGAGTGTGCATCTGGCATCAACGCTATATGCCTGAAAGCAAAGGGAAGGTTTGATAAATTGACAGCTTGTTCAAGTGCGGTTTCTTCAATATCCTCAAGCCACATCTTCACAGGTATGCGACCGGTTGAAATTACCTTTTTCATATTGATACAACACGCGGTATGAGGCAGGGTTTATTGATCTTCAAAAAGAATATCATAGTACCTTGCTATTTTATCCCTGAGCTCTGCTATTGAAATGTACTTACTAACCCTGAAAGTCTCCTTCCCGTCAAAAAAGGCTATAATGGTAGGGCTTGCAAATACATGATATGAAGCAGCTAGTTCAGCAAATTCACTTGCGTTCACCATTTCCAGATCCATTTTACCAAAAGTAGTATTTATCAGTTCTGTTACCTTAGGCCTCAGTGCAACACAGGGGGCGCAAGTATCATTATAAAAGTATGCAAGCAATGCACTTGAATTACTTATTTTATCAGCTAATTCCATATTCTATTATCAGATTAGTCAACCTGTGATTTTAACCAAGGCTTCTTTTCTGTAAGACCAGATCATAATTCCAATGGCTATGACAAGGAATAAGGATCCAATGATAAAGGTAAAAACATATCCGTAAAGTTCATAAAACAACACGCCAAGCAAAGGAGCAAATAAAGACCGGGCACTTGTTAAGAATAAATGCACTGATTGATAATCGCCGGCTTCTGATGGCTTACAGAAATAAGCTGATCCGATAGTCCATAAGAGTGACATAGTAGCTGCAAAAACAGCCTGAAACAGGATGAACGGTATCATGGCATAATAGAACTTAATGCCAAAAATATAAATATTGGAAGGGAAATAATAAGTTAACACAAGACTTAACAGGAAGAGCATTATTGACATAAAGGTTATAGCAGCAAACTTCCTTGGATCAATCTTTGAGAGAGTCCTGCCAAAGAATGGTATAAGGAAGAGTGCAAGGATATTATACATATTCTTGTAAGATGCCATGCTGAAATAATTAAGGCCAAGTTCTTTTTCGAAGAAGATTGTTATTACAGTGGTTGTGCTCATAAATGCAAAACCATAAAACATAAAGCCCCACTCAAAGTGCCTGAATGGCAGATTGTCTTTTAATATATTCCTGAGGTTCTTTACTGATTCCTTTACTGAAGCCCATATACCACCCAAGTGCTTCTGTACCTCTGTTTCGGTGTATTTTATCTTTGAAAGGAACCATGTGGACAAAGTACCTGAAAGCGCCGCTGCAACAAATACCCATCGGTATGCAGATGGGTCCTTATCCAGCAGCCACCCGTAGATAAAAGCCGTGATTAGCATCATAATTTTATTTGCCAGGGTAGTATAACTAAACAGAGGACCAAGGTTTTCCTGCCTGTAGTTGTTTTTAAGGAACAGATTGATCATCGGGAAAATGACCAGGTTACCCAGATAATAGATAAGGAATGCAGCCAGGAAAAGATAATGGTATATCGAATCAAAGGTGAATGCAGAGCTATCAGAAGGGAAAAAAACTAATAAGGCCAGAGGCATCCTTGTAAGGATGCCAATTACACGGACCAGGCGGTGTTTATTCTTCACCCGTTTCATCCATTCAGAAATAAGGATGAGGAAAATAAAAGCAATCACACTAAACTGAAACAAAAAGCTCAACTGGTATGAACTACCCTTGATACTCCGTAGGAATACAAACTCATTTAGCATAAGCACCCCTTGCACCAATCCGTCGGTTAGCATAAAACCAAGATGTAGCCTGAAAGTATTTTTCTCATCCAGGTTCAGGTTCTGAGATCCGATTTTTCTCTTGAGGTAAGTTTTTAAGATATTCATCCGTCCAACAAAGATACCGAAAGTACCCCGGTTTATTTGAACATTTAATACCTGTAAGCGTTAATAGGCCACTGAAACATAATCCTATGAGCAGAATCCTGTTAATATTCGCGATATTTATGATGACCTCTTTGAGTTTAAGCGCACAGCGGTCATTTTATGATTTTAAAGTAAAAACTTTATCAGGTGAAGAATTTGATCTATCTGATTTAAAGGGTAAAAAGGTATTGGTAGTAAATACCGCATCAAAATGTGGGTTAACCCCGCAGTATAAAGACCTTGAAGCTCTATACAATAAATATAAAGACCGGAATTTTGTTGTTATTGGCTTTCCGGCTAATAATTTCATGAACCAGGAACCCGGAACTAATGAAGAAATAGCCGAGTTCTGTGAAGCCAACTATGGTGTTTCCTTCCCCATGATGGAAAAGATATCAGTAAAAGGTGATGACCAGCATCCACTCTATACCTGGCTTACAACCGAAAAGCTGAACGGCAAAATGGATTCAGAAGTAAAGTGGAATTTCCAAAAGTACATGATAGATGAGAAAGGTAACCTTGTAGGAGTTATTCCACCAAAAGAAAAACCTGATTCAGAGAAGATAATTAACTGGATTGAGGGTAAAGGAAGTATTTAAGAGTTTGAATGGGGGCATTCAAAAGGGCTGTCTGTAAAACTGGCAGCCCATTTTTAAAAAAGAACGCTGTTAACAAACAGCGTTCTTTTTGCAAGTAGTAGAAAGGTTTATACCCCCAGGCTAATTAACTTACATCTTGTAAGCTCCCAGGTCCCTGGGGTGACTCTGGTTAATCATACTGACTTTTGATATATTATCTGCCCTGCCCATCCTGATAAAGATCTCAGCTGATTTGGCATACTTATCATCTCTGTTTGCATCATGGAGAAGCAGGAATCCCATGATTATGTTTCCAACCATCTCAACTAATCTTCTTGAGTGGAAATCAAGGAATTCAGTTTCTTCCTGTTCATTTACTTTCTCAACAATCTTGCCAAACTGATCGGTCATTTTCTCAAGTACTTTCTTAAGATACTCAAGTTCCGGTTTGACTGGTTTGCTCATATAATCGTGCATAGCTTTAAGATAAACACCATTACCCACTCCCCTGATTGCTGCTACCACCTGTAATTGAGATGTTCCTTCATAAATTGTAGTAATGCGGGCATCCCTGTAAAGCCTTTCAACAGGGAAATCCTTCATGTAACCGGTACCTCCGTGAATCTGCAGTGCATCGTATGCAATCTGGTTACAGTATTCACTCGACATAAGCTTAAGAAGCGGAGTGAAAACATCAGCCAATTTAAGGTAATGCTTGAATTCTTCACGTTCAGCAGGTTCAAGTTTCCTGTCGTGGCTAATGAAAGTGTAAGCTTTGTATATATCAACAAAGCGGGCTGTTTCGTAAAGCAGAGTCCTAATGGCATCAGTCTTTACTTTCATGTTTTTCAGCATCTCATAAACTGCAGGATACTGGATGATTGCTTTACCGAACTGTTCACGTTCTTCAGCATATTTTTGTGCTTCACGCCATGCAGCCTCAGCAATACCAACTGACTGGGCGCCAACACCCAAACGGGCGGAGTTCATGAGTGACATCACATATTTGATAAGGCCCATCTTCGTATCACCAACAAGTTTAGCTGGAGCATTCTTGAATACCAGTTCGCATGTAGGTGAACCTTTGATGCCAAGTTTATTCTCGATACGACGTATTTTAACAGCCTGACTGGTACGGTCGTAAACAAACAGTGATAAACCGCGGGCATCTGAAGTATTTGGTTCTGAGCGTGCAAGTACCAGGGAGATATCAGCATCTCCATTTGTGATAAAGCGTTTTACGCCATCAAGGTACCAAGTATTATCTGCAGGGTTAAGGGTTGCTTTGAGCTGAACAGCCTGAAGGTCACTGCCTGCATCTGGTTCAGTCAAGTCCATAGCTGCAGTTGCACCTTTATTAATTCTGGGAAGGTATTCACGCTTAATTTCATCAGAAGCAAACTCATGAATAGTTTCAGCACAATCCTGCAATCCCCAAATGTTAGCGAATCCGGCATCAGCCCTTGAAACGACCTCTGCAGCCATTACATAAGGGATCATCGGGAAGTTTAATCCGTCGTATTCCCTGGGCAGTGACATACCAAAAAGGCCTGCCTTTGTGAGTGCCTGGAGATTATCAACAGTACCCGGAGCATATTTTACTTCATTATCTATCAGCTGTGGGCCATCATGGTCAACACCTTCTGCATTAGGTCCAATGATATCACCCGAAATTTCGCCTATTATTTCGAGTACCTTATCGTAACTATCGACGGCATCTTCAAAATCGCGGGGAGCATAATCGAACTTATCTTTTTCTATATAGTCCTTTTCCTTTAATCTTACAATTTTCTCCATTAAAGGATGAGTAAGATGGAACTTCAGGTTTTCGTTATCGGTATAAAAATTAGCCATTTTATAAGTTTCTTAAAATTGCTTCACTATTTTGAATTAGCCTTATAATATTTTATCATCCTGGGCAATACCTCTGAAATGCTGCCGATGATTGTGTAATCAGCTATCTGATTGATAGGGGCATTCGGATCAGTATTGATAGAAATGATTTGTGCACTCTGGTCCATTCCTGCCCTGTGCTGCACAGCACCTGAAATACCGCAGGCAATATATAATTTCGGACGGACCGTGATACCCGTTTGTCCTATCTGACGCTCATGCTCCACATATCCTGCATCAACGGCAGCCCTCGAAGCTCCTACCTGTGCACCAAGTACCTCGGCAAGGTCATAAAGTAGCTGGAAGTTTTCTTTTGAACCAACCCCGTAACCACCTGCCACGATAACCTGTGCATTCTTGATATTTACCTTGCTCTGCTCCATATGACGCTCGATGATCTGGACAACAAAGTCTTCATCAGACAGTACACTGAGGTCCATCTTTTCAACAGCACCTTTATAAGCAGCATCATAAATCTCTTTCTTCATAACGCCTTCCCTTACTGTTGCCATTTGTGGACGGGTTTCAGGGTTAATAATAGTGGCAATGATATTACCACCAAAGGCAGGACGAATCTGGTAGAGAAGGTTTTTGTATTCCGTTTGTGTTTTATTTTCGAAGTGATCACCAATCTCCAGGCTTGTACAGTCTGCAGTAAGTCCACACCTCATTGCTGAGGCAATACGTGGTGCAAGGTCCCTGCCAATGGATGTAGCTCCGAATAAGGCTACTTCAGGATTTTCTTTCCTGAACAGGTTAATCACAAGTGTTGCGTGAGGTAGTGTTGTGTAAGGAAAAAGCCTGCTGTCATCAGCAAGATGCACTTTATCCACTCCATAAGGGAATAATTGTTTCTCAATACCTTTCAACTCGCTGCCTATAACAATAGCCTCAAGTTTAACTTTAAGCTCGTTAGCCAGTTTGCGGGCTTTCGACAGAAGCTCAAGACTTACGTCGGCAATTGTCTTGTCCTCAGTTATTTCGCAATATACAAATATGTTGTTCACTGTTTTCGTGTTTAAGTTATTAAGAATTATCCGATTACATGACTGCTCAGCAGTTCTTTCATAAGTGCATCTATGTCGCTTTCCGAAGAAGTCAGAACTTTTGAATCTTTTGCCTGGAAGACAACATTTTCGATCTTTTTAACTTTAGTTGGCGAGCCTGAGAGGCCGAGCATCGAAACGTCAGCATGCAGGTCGTCAACTGTCCATTCTTCTAACTGGAGGTATGGCCTGAGGCTGTATAATTCGGTATAATCCTTTGTTTCGTTTTGTAATTCAGTAACAGTCCTTGCATGTTTGTATTTCATCAGTAGTTTCCCAACCCTCTGGCGGCATGCAGGTGCTGAACTGTGTACCGTAATAGCTACCGGAAGCTTTGATTTAACCACTTCCACTCCCCTTTCAAGGCGCCGTTTAACAGTGATTGAACTTTCGCTGACATCAATAATATCTTCTGCATAGGTAATCTGGGGAATATTCAGCTTCTCAGCAGTCTGAGGCCCTACCTGTGCAGTATCTCCATCAATAGCCTGGCGGCCGGAAATCACAAGGTGATATGGTTCCAGTTTCTTAACAGCCAGAGAAATAGCATAGGAAGTAGCCAGTGTATCGCTTCCGGCAAACTTACGGTCGGTAATCAGGTATCCGCCGTCAGCGCCCCTGTACATGGCTTCCCTGATAATTTCAGCAGCCCTGAAAGGTCCCATCGTTAAAACGACCACTTTACAATCAGCCATTTTATCCTTTATGCGAAGAGCAAGTTCAAGTGCATTGAGGTCTTCAGGATTAAAGATAGCAGGTAATGCAGCCCTGTTAACGGTACCATCTGCCTTCATAGCATCTTTACCGACATTACGGGTATCAGGTACCTGCTTGGCAAGCACAACAATCTTAAAACTCATAATATAGTGTGTTTAGGTATTGCAAACTATTGATTTCAGAAACTTATGCAGAAAACTGCATAAGTATTCCCCGAGGTGCAAAAATATAAAAAAGAAAAGACGCAGCACGCTGCGTCTTCCTTTTTTAATCGTCTATCTTGGATAATCATATTAACTCTTCCATGTTGAGAGGGTTTTTCTGGCACTCTTTACATTCAAGACTCTTGTTATATTGATGCATAGCCCGCTGGCTCATACCCATGCTGCTAAATCCTCCGTCATTAAATAGATTCTGCATTGTAACCTTCTTTGTAAGGTCGGAGAACAGGGTGATACAATAATCTGCACACTCTTCGGCTGTTGCATTGCCAAGAGGCGACATACGCTCAGTGAAATCCATCAGTGCATTAAATCCTTTAACACCCTGGCCGGCAGTTGTAGGAGTAGGTGATTGTGAAATAGTATTGATTCTCACATGTTTTTCTCTTCCATAGATATAACCAAAACTACGTGCAATCGATTCAAGCACCGCTTTGGCATCAGCCATATCATTATACTCGTAGAGGGTACGTTGTGCAGCAATATAAGATAACGCCACTATTGAACCCCATTCATTGATAGCATCAAATTTCTTTGCTGTCTGTATCATCTTGTGAAACGACATTGCTGAAATATCCAGGGTTTTAGAGAAATACTCATAATTGAGGTCATCATAAGGAATTTTCTTGCGCACATTAGGCGACATTCCAATAGAGTGAAGAACGAAATCAATCTTACCTCCGAAATGCTCCATCGACTTGGCAAAAAGGTTTTCAAGATCCGAAACACTTGTCGCGTCAGCAGCAATCATTAAACTGTTTGTCTTTTTAGCCAATTCATCCAGTTCGCCCATTCTGATGGCTATCGCCGTGTTGGTTAATACCAGTTCTGCTCCTTCTTCATGAGCTCTCTCGGCAACCTTCCATGCGATGGACATGTTGTTGAGGGCACCGAAAATAATACCTTTTTTACCTTTTAAAAGATTATACGCCATTGGGTTAATTTATGGTTAATAACTAAGGGAACTCAAACAAATATTACCGGTTTATGTTTAACAGCTCCATTGCTGCCTCCCTTGCACCTTGTGATTTGTGGTTTCCACTGATCATCAATGCCAGTTCATCCACCTGCTCATCTACAGATAGTTTTTTAATAACTGACCATGTACTGCCGGTATCGGTTAGTTTGAACACTTTAAAATGCTCATCACCATAAGCAGCAATCTGAGGCAGGTGAGTGATAGTAATTACCTGCATATCTTCAGATATTTTCTTTAGTATAGAGCCAACTTTTCCTGCAATATCACCACTTATTCCGGTATCTATTTCATCAAAGACAATAGTTGGAAGCAGATTATTTGCAGAAATCAACGATTTAACTGCAAGCATTAAGCGGGATAATTCACCGCCTGATGCAATTTTTGCAATATCATCAGGAACACCTCCTAAGTTGGCAGAAAACAAAAACCTGATTTCATCACTTCCTTCCCTGGAAAGTTCTTTTAACTGCCTGAAATCAATAACAAAAGCGGCATCTTTAATTCCAAGCTGATTGATTGTATTGATAATTGATTTCTCAATCCCCGGAACTACATCTTTCCTTCTGGCAGATAATTCGCTTGCCAGCTTATTCAAAGTCAGTTCACTTTCTTTAATACGTTTTATCAAATCATCAATCTTCTGGTCGAGTGATTCAATTCCCTGGATCTTTAACTCAAACTCATCTGACAGCGCGATCAATTCAGTGATTGTACTTACATGATGTTTCTGCTGCAGTTTATAGATTACACTTAACCGGTCGTTAAGTTGCTCAATTTTTTCAGGACTGAATGTTACCTTTTCGGCGGTATCACTAATGACTTCAGCAATGTCCTTCATTTCAAGGAGACAGCTGTTCAGCCTTTCTGCCAGAGCCTTTAGTTCAGGATAATGATAAGAGGCATTGTTTACCAGAGCTGTTACCTCTTTTACCCGGCGCAGGATATTTTCCTCATCTTCACTCAAAAGCCCGGATGCCTGGTAAAGTTTTGTCTTGATTTCCTCTGCATGAGTCTGTATATCAAGTTCCTCTTCCATCTTCTCCTGCTCTCCCTGAACAAGATTAGCTTTGCGGAATTCATCAACAATGAATAAAAGGTAATCAAGTTCAGTCTTAGCCTTAAGATTGTCATCCTTAGCTTTTGCCAGGTCAGCCAGAAGAATCTGGTGACTACGGAAAGCATTGCGGTAATTTCTGAGCAAGGCACTATTTCCCGCTACAGCATCAATCACAGATAGCTGGAAGGAGTTTTCCCGGAGCAGTAAAGTCTGGTGTTGTGAATGAACATCGATCAGTCTTCCTGCCAGTTCTTTAAGCTGGTTGAGATTGACGGGTGTATCATTTATAAATGCCCTTGATTTTCCCTGAGGAGTTATCTCCCTGCGGATAATACAGGCAGTATCATAATCCAGGTTATTCTCTTCAAAATACGACTCTAGGTCGCACTTAGAAATATCAAAAGTACCTTCAATGGTACATTTGCGGGTATTGTCGCTAAAAGTAAGGTTATCAGCCCTTGAGCCGAGAATTAATGACAGAGCGCCCAGGATAATTGACTTACCGGCTCCTGTTTCTCCTGTGATTACTGAAAAAGGCTTTGCAAACTCAATATCGAGGTCACGTATCAGGGCATAATTACTTACTGACAGCCTGTTAAGCATAGAAAAGTGTTTTCAGAAACAAAGGTAACAAAATAAAACTTATTTACTTTCCAGTATTTTCTGGTACCGGGCGGCATTGGCCGGGTCAATCTCTTTAAGAATATTGACTGCCTGAGTTTTGTCCATCGGTGAAGCACCTGAGTAAATGTTGATGAGTTCATCCCTTTTTGCTTCAAGGAAGAGTTGGAGTATGAAAAGTCCAGGGCGTTCGCGGTTTGCCTTTCTCAAGAGTTCAAGGCTTTCGTTAATTGCAGCCCTGCCCCTTTCTACGTCATCCGACATAACATCAAGACCAAGCCTGTGATATTTATAAAGTGCTTCTCTTACTGAGGAATAAGCAGGATTAGTCAGGTTTTCAACCAGCCAGTACCTGTTTTTCTGGCTTTCAAAGCCTTTCCACCCTTTTTCGCGGGCGTTCTGTGCAAGATTTACAATATTTTGGGCTGCTGCATAATAAGGCGACCCGCCGTTCCTTGCAAATGTATCCCCATCTATGCCAAGCATCATGTACAGATAATATGCTATAGTTGATGTTAGATTCGATGAAAACACATTATCACTGAATTCGAGTGGCTGGAATTCCACATAAGTAAATTCAAAGTCCCTGTCGATATAATTCAGCAGAGCCGAATTATAAGAAGCATTAAAAACAGGGCGGCGAAGTGCAACATTCATCCTTGCGACAAACTGGTCACTTGATACCCTCTGGCTTACCGTAATAAGCATTGTACCTTCAATACGTTCTTCAGGTTTATAAGCATAGTTAGTCCATTTCCTGTTGTTTACAAAATCATTCAGGTCCTGTTGAAGGGTCTCAAAAATTTTCTTTTCAGTACCTTCTACCTGAGGTGACGTTACCTGAACAACAAGGTTAAACTCCTGGCTAAAGCTTTTTAGAGCAAAAGCCATGAATAACAGAACAACTACTATAAATTTTTTCATCCTCTCGTCCTTTTGACTATTTCATCAATGATGATTTCAGCAATGCGGATTTTTGGTAAAGTATCAGTATTCACTTCAGTGTTATCGGGAAAAATCATACAAACCTTATTGGTATCCACTCCAAACCCCGCTCCTGTGTCGTTGAGCGAGTTAAGAACGATCATATCAAGGTTTTTAGTATGCAGTTTTTTGAGAGCGTTGTCTTTTTCATTATCCGTTTCAAGAGCAAAACCTGCAATAAACTGACGGGCTGTCTTCTCTTTGGACAAAGTTGCCAGGATATCTTCTGTTTTCTTCAGACTTAAAGAGATATCTGATTCCTGCTTCTTAATTTTTTCTGTGCTAGGTTCAGACGGTGTATAATCAGCAACGGCTGCAGCCATAATAACAATTTCACTTTCTGCTGATACCTGTTTACAGGCATGAAGCATTTCTGAGGCCGACCTTACGTTAACGATACTGACACCACTTTCGGCAGACTTAATATTGACAGGTCCTGAAACGAGGGTAACACTTGCACCTCTGCGTGCAGCTTCATCCGCCAGTGCATACCCCATTTTACCAGATGAATAATTTCCGATAAATCTTACAGGGTCAATATTTTCGAAGGTAGGCCCGGCGGTAACCAGTACTCTCTTTCCTTCAAGATCTTTAATCGTGTTGAAGTATTCCTTAATAAGCTGAAGAATTACTTCAGGTTCTTCCATTCTGCCTGCACCGGTCAGGCCACTGGCCAGTTCACCGGTTTGTGGTTCAATGAGTTTATTGCCGAATGACTGGAGAATCTTTACATTGGCTGCTGTGGTAGGGTGTTTAAACATATCCAGGTCCATGGCCGGGGCAAAGAACACCGGACATTTCGCTGACAAGTAACAAGTTGTAAGCAGGTTATCAGCAATTCCATGGGCCATTTTACCCAATGTATTGGCTGATACCGGAGCTATTACAAACAGGTCTGCCCACCTTCCCCAATCTACATGGCTATGCCAGCTGCCATCAGTTTTATTGTATGGCTCAAGCAGCACCGGTTGTTGTGAAAGTGTGGAAAGTGTAAGGGGAGTAACAAAATCAACGGCTGAGGGCGTCATCACCACTTTAACATTAGCGCCTTCTTTCTTCAGCAGCCGAACCAGCAGAGGCGCTTTGAAAGCTGCAATACTCCCTGTTATCCCTAATAATATGTTCTTCCCCTGAAGCATTTCACTAGAAAGGATTTTCCATTGATTCCTTTAAAGGATTGCGGTAATGGATACCACCTTTAAGGAACTCCTGGATAGCAATAAGTGTTGGCTTTGGAAGATTCTCATAATACCTGGCTATTTCAATCTGCTCACGGTTTTCAAAAACTTCCTCAAGATTATCATTAGGTACAGCAAATTCCGAGATTTTTGAAGAGAGTTCTTCTTTCAATTCAGCAGATATCTGGTTAGCTCTCTTTGACAATATGGCAACAGTTTCATACAAATTGTTGGTTGGCTCCATTAATTCATGGATGTTGCGGGTTACTGCCAGTGTTTCGCTTTTTACTCTTTTATAATCCATATCTATAATTATAATGATGACAAATTTTGTAATTCACGGTCGGTGTTCCTTTTCAGTTGCTGCACTTCCTTCATATACTCCGAATTCGGATAATTAGTCACGAAGTTATCAAGTGCATCAGAAGTATTCTGGAACCTTTCCTGTTTTTTATTTTCAAAGCTCTTGGATGCGTAATAATAGGAAGCCTTTGCAATGTTAAACATAGCTGTTTCCCTATATTTGGTATCAGGATAATCCTTAACCAGGTTCTTGAAGTTAATGATGGCAGCCTTATAGTCCTCCATCTTGAGATAAAGGTTGGCAACATCAAATGCTTTTGTTTCCAGCTTAACACGCAATTCATCGATCAGTTCATTGGCTCTTGCCACTCTTGAACTGGTGGGATGCTGGTTAATAAACAGCTGTAGTCCGTTAATGGCCTCAAGGGTAACAGACTGATCGAGGCTTGAGGGCGGTGAATCCAGGTAATTACAGTAGGCACTCAGGAAAGCAGCTTCCTCTGCGTTCTTGCTGTTAGGATAATTTGCTGCAAATTGTCTGAAATAATAGGCTGCAAGGATATAATCCTTCTGCTCATAGTAAGAATAGGCATTATAAAATGCAATTTTCTCAGCCCTGTCAGTTCCCTTGAAGAATGGAGCAATCTGTTCAAATAGCTGGATAGCGCGATAATATTCCTTCTCTTCAAAATACTTGATCGCCATCTCGTATTTCTTCTCGTTGTCAGTGCTTTTCACAAGTTTCTGGAACTTGCTGCACGAAACCAGCAGAAAGGATATTATAAGTAACGGAAGCAGTCTTTTAATCATGGCGCAAAATTAAACATATAAAGCTTACAAAGAACGTGAATTGAACATAAATAATATACCTTCATACCACTTACTTAACATTTTTTATAATTACCATCCTATTTACTCACAATACTGAATGCTTCAAGGCACCTTTTTCGTGCAAATTCATGATTCACAACAGGGGCCGGATAAAGAGGTGTACCGTATTCTGGTACCCACTTTCTTATATAGGCAAATGTGGGATCAAAGCGTTCCTGCTGTCGCATCGGGTTGAAGATCCTGAAATATGGAGCAGCATCACATCCACTGCCTGCTGCCCATTGCCAATTGCCATTGTTAGATGAAAGTTCGTAATCAAGGAGTTGTTCAGCAAAGAATGCTTCACCCCATCGCCAGTCGATAAGCAGGTGTTTTACAAGAAAACTTGCCGTTACCATTCTTACCCTGTTATGCATAAATCCTGTTTTAATCATCTGACGCATTCCTGCATCTACCAGCGGATAACCTGTTTTTCCCTCACACCATTTCCTGAAATGTCCTTCATCATTAATCCACCTGATCTTATCATATTGTTTTTTGAAAGAATGGTCAACAACGTCAGGATAATAGAAGAGGATATGCATGAAGAATTCTCTCCAGATAAGCTCATTCAGCCAAATATTACTGTTTGAAGCTGCAATATCAACACACTCCCTGATGCTTATGGTCCCAAACCGTAGTGCCATCCCTAGTTTAGTTGTGGCATCTATGGCAGGATAATCCCTTGTGTCAGCATAATTAATTACTTTTTCAAGTGGAATAATTGCTTCAGGATAATGTATTTCTTCACTGTTAAACCCAAGTTTTTGAAGGGATGGTATTTCAGTTTCCTGATTTATTGCATCGGATACGACGAACTTATGAAAGTAACTTTCTGAAGGATAACGAACAAGTTTGTCAACATTGAAGTTGGCTAACCATTTCTTAGAGAATGAGGTAAACACTGTATAGGTTGTCCCATCGGGTTTAAGAACTTCTCCCGGTTTAAAAATCAGGTGATCGTTAAAGAGAAAGAGCTTCTTTCCTTCCCTATTCAACAAGTCCGATATTTCTGAATCCCTTTTTATTCCGTAAGGTTCGTAATCCTGATTTGCATAAATGGCATCTATACTAAATTCCCTGATCAATCGGCTAATCACTTCTGACGGTTCACCGTGCCTGACAATTATCCGGCTCCCAAACTCCCTCAGTTGTTGGTCAATCTTTAATATTTCGCGGTGAATATATGGCACCCTCCGGTCATCAGACTTAAGTTTACCAAGAATGGAGGTGTCGAATATAAATAAGGCCAGGACTTCTTTTCCCGACTTCAGCGCTTCATAAAGCCCGTGATTGTCATTTAATCTCAGATCTCTGCGGAACCAGAATAGATTCATTGTTTATTTTAATTTTAATTCCTGCAATTGCCCATAAGCCGGGCTGTTCAACATTAGCATGATCCATAACCCTTGTATCAAGGAGGTTATTGATGTCAACAAAGAACCTCATGAATCTGTAATCATACCATCCCCTTGCATTCATAAAAACTGCTGTTTCATATGGAACCTCAGGCAGCCAGGTATCATCTTTGTAAGGCTGGTAACCACCGTTCCTGTCCTGAACTGATATATTCCAGTCGACACCGCTTTTGCCTGTGATCTTATGCGAAAGGGATAAATCAACCTTATGTTTCAGTAAGTCAAGTACATATAATGAAGTAAATCCTTCACTCACCTTGTTCGCAAGCATATAAGAATAGCCGAAGGTGACAGATCTGACAAACGATTGCCTGATATTTACAGGTACATATGCTGCGTTTATTTCAATGCCAGTTATATCCACGTTAGTCAGATTCAGGCTCTTCCACTTTTCCTCGGCACTAAACCTTACCCAGTCAATCATATTCCTGCCGTTCCTGTGAAAGACAGCAAATTCGATACTCATATTCTTCACTGAATACTTGAGCCCGCTCTCAAGAGTTACCGCTTCTTCAGGCTTAAGGTCCCTGTTGCCAATATTTGTCGGACTGTTATAAAACAAGTCAGTGAAAGTCGGAAGCCTTAAAGTCCTGTTTACACTCGCAAACCAGTTGACCATTTCAATTACTTTGTAACCCAAGTCTATCCCCGGGTAAATACTTACTCCGTGTTCAAGTGCAGGATTTGCATTTACCAACATTCCGGCAGAAAAAGAAAACCTGCCATAAGTGGCTGAATGTTCTGCCATCACACTGAAACTATTCCTGTTATAGAACCGGTTGAACATCACTGAATCTTCAAGGGGCACAGGTTTTAGGTCCTTTATGGTATCACCAAGCACAGTGCTGTAAATCTGCTCATACCTGTAATCTAATCCGAGATTAGTCCTTGAAGACTTTCCCGCAATAAGCCAGTTAAGTGTAGCTCCGGCAACATCAGTCATATGGTAATTATGTCCTTTATACCATTCCGGTGCTTTATGCCTGAATAGCTCGAACCTGTCGTTATGTCGCCTGTAATATACCAGGCCTTTCAGTCTTAACCGGCCTTGTGGCGAAATGGCCAGTGAGGCAAATGATGAATTTGTTGTTTCAAATTGCTCAGGAAATCTTGGTGTATAAAATGCATTTGCACCAAATGCCCTGCTTGTATAACCTGCCTGGATATCGAAATCCAGTTTATTTATTGGGAATAATGCCCGCTGGAAGAAATTAAGATTAGTAAAATCAGTATTTTCAGTGTATCCTGAGCTGGTAATTCCGTTAAAGCCAATGTGGTACCTGAGGTTTTTATATGGAACTGAGTAGGAAAGAGATCCCATACCATACCCGTTCTGCCCACAAGATATTGTTGCCTTTAATTCATGCTTGTCAATGTTATCGGTGATGATATTAATAGCCCCGTTGAAAGCATTAGGTCCGAAGATACGGGCGGCAGGTCCGCGAAGCACTTCTATCTTATCAACTGACAGCGGATCAACCGGCAGGTTGAGATTATGGTGCCCGGTTTGAGGATCTGTAATGTTAACCCCGTTTAATAAAATAAGAGTCTGGTCGAATGTACCACCCCTGATGCTTATATCTGACTGCATACCGAATGCTCCGCGCTGCCTGATGTCAACTCCCGGGGTATGCTCAAGGATTCCGGCTACTCCCACTGTTTGCGCCTGATCAATCTTAGCAGAAGGAATAATACTTACCATCCTCAGTAATTCAGATTGAAGAACCGGACTTCTCTGGGCTGTTACCACAAATTCATCAAGGTCTACCTCATTATCTGCCGGCATCTTACGGACAGTATCAGTTTTAGATTGTGAAAAACCATCGTGTGCAACCAACGAAATAGTAAGGCTGAGCACACTGATTTTAATAATGCTGCGTAAGCTTGAGAATACAGCCCATGGCTTCCTGGTCCAGCGACTGAACGACCTAATCTTCTGTGTATTAATGGTAAATGATGAAATCATGATTGCTTATTGGTAAAGAGTGCAAAGATAGCTAATAAAAACCGGCTGCCGCTTTTTCAGTTTTCTGGCATCCGGCTTTAGAAAAATAATTAGATTTGCATCTCTTTTATTAATTCTCTAACTTAAAAGACAGAACAGTGGATATATTCGAAAAAAGGGTAACTAATCTTGGTCCCCTCGGCATGTATGCCAAGCAGGCCGACGGATACTTTATGTTTCCTAAACTTGAGGGTGAAATCGGCAACCGCATGATGTTCAAAGGAAAGGAAATGCTCGTATGGAGCCTTAATAACTATCTGGGGCTGGCTAACCATCCGGAAGTACGTGAAGTTGATGCTCAGGCTGCTAAGGAATGGGGACTTGCCTATCCTATGGGAGCACGCATGATGTCAGGTCAGACAAAATACCATGAACAACTTGAGAAAGAACTTGCTGAATTTGTTGGTAAGGAAGATGCATTCCTCCTGAACTACGGATACCAGGGCATGATCTCCATCATCGATTCTCTGGTTGACCGTAAGGATGTTATCGTTTATGATTATGAAGCACACGCGTGTATCATCGACGGTGTGCGCCTGCATATCGGCAAACGCTTCGTATATCCACATAATAATATTGAGAATTTAAAGATCCAGCTTGAGCGTGCCCGCAAGATCACTGATGAAACCGGTGGTGGAATACTTGTTATCACTGAAGGCGTTTACGGAATGACCGGTGACCAGGGTAAGCTTAAAGAGATAGTTGAACTGAAGAAGTCATACGATTTCAGGCTTCTTGTTGATGATGCCCACGGTTTCGGAACTATGGGATTAACCGGTGCAGGTACCCATGAAGAACAGGGAGTAATTGATGGTGTTGATATTTACTTCGGCACTTTCGCCAAAGCAATGGCAGGCATAGGCGCTTTTGTTGCTACCCGTGCTGACATTGTTGATTACCTCCGTCATAACATGCGTTCACAGACTTTTGCCAAGTCATTGCCGATGCCTATGGTTATAGGTTCTCTAAAGAGACTCGAATTAATAAAGAAACATCCTGAATTCAAGCAAAACCTGTGGAAGATCGTCAACGCACTGCAGTCAGGACTCAGGGATGCCGGCTTTAACCTTGGCAATGCAGCATCACCGGTAACTCCGGTTATTCTTGAAGGCGGAATTCCTGAAGCAACCCAGATCACTGTTGATCTTCGTGTTAACCATAATATCTTCTGTTCAATAGTAACCTATCCTGTTGTTCCGAAAGGTGTTATCCTGCTTCGTCTTATCCCTACAGCAGTGCATACACTTGAAGATGTTAGTTACACTATCGAAGCTTACAAGCAAATCAGGGAAAAGCTTAACTCCGGCGTATATGCCAATGAAATGTTTGATATTTCAGTTTTTGAAAAATAAGATACCTGTTGAATAATCAATTAGAAAGGGGCGATTTATTTAACCGCCCCTTTTTTTTGCCTTTATTTATTGAACTACGTTCTTATCTGCGCCTTCCCTTGAAAAATGAACCTAGTATTCCGCGAACAAGCTGACGGCCTATCTCATTACTGATATTCCTGGTTATCGCCCTCCCTGTTTGTCCGGCAATTTCACTCAGCAAGTCACCTCCTAAACCACCGCTTGTCCTTTCGGCCCTTCGTTTCGCAGCCTCAGCCTTCTCCTGTGCCACCAGTTCTTTTTGTTGCTGCAATACCTGTTCCTTTTCCTGTTTAATACGTTCTTCCTCATTCATTTTATTACTGAGGATCTCATAGGCTGATTCCCTGTCAACATTGCGTTCATATACACCATAGATAGCAGACTTCTTAATCATCTCAGCTCTTTCCTGGTCTGTAACAGGTCCTATTTGTGCTGCCGGCGGAATAATAAATGCCCGTTCGACCATTGAAGGAGTTCCTTTAGCTTCCAGGAATGAAACCAGTGCTTCACCTACCCCAAGTTCGGTAATTACTTTTTCCACATCCACTGAAGGATTTGTCCTGAATGTAGTGGCAGCGGATTTAACAGCTTTCTGATCCCTTGGAGTGAACGCCCTCAGGGCATGCTGTACCCTGTTGCCGAGCTGTCCCAGTACTTCATCAGGGATATCAAGCGGATTCTGTGATACAAAGTACACTCCCACCCCTTTCGACCTGATAAGCCTTACTACCTGCTCAATTTTATCAATCAGCACTTTAGGTGCCTCATCAAAGAGCAGGTGTGCTTCATCGAAAAAGAACACCAGTTTGGGTTTTTCAAGATCACCAACTTCAGGCAGGTCTTCAAACAACTCACTCAGGAGCCATAAAAGGAACATAGAGTAAAGCTTTGGTGACTGCATGAGCTTATCAGCTGCAAGTATATTAATCAATCCCCTGCCGTTCTCAGTTTGCAATAAGTCGTATATATCAAATGCCGGTTCACCGAAAAATAAACTGCCGCCCTGGTCTTCAAGGATAAGCAGGTTTCTTTGGATTGTTCCGATACTTGCTGCCGAAATATTGCCATAGGTAGTAATAAACTTCTCACGGTTATTTCCGACATATTCCAGCATTGTTGTAAGGTCTTTCAGGTCAATCAGAAGCAGATTATTATCATCAGCTATCCTGAAAGCTATGTTAAGCACGCCTTCCTGGGTATCATTAAGATTCAACATCCTGCTGATCAACAAAGGACCCATCTCTGAAATGGTAGTTCTCAACGGATGGCCTTTTTCTCCAAAGACGTCAAAAAAACAAACCGGGAACGCTTCATTGGTATACTCTGTAAGACCAAGCATCGTTACGCGGTTCATGATTTTTTCACCAGGATTACCTTTTTTACTTATCCCCGAAAGGTCGCCTTTAATATCAGTAAGGAAAACCGGAATTCCCTGTTGACTGAATCCCTCGGCCATAACCTGGAGGCTGACTGTTTTGCCTGTTCCTGTTGCACCTGCAATTAATCCATGCCTGTTGGCCATTGCGGGCAACAGGTGAATTTCTTTATCTGACTTGGCGATAAGTGTTGGATTAGTTTTCATACGATTAACTTTGTTAAGCAAAAATAACGATTAACTGTTGTATATGGCTAACTTTACAAGCCCTGAATAGAGTATTATGAAAAAATCGTTTGAGCAGTTAAAGGAGAAACTATATACCATCATATTTGAAGCCGATACAAAGGCAGGCAAGTTGTTTGACGTTATCCTTATATGGCTTATCATTTTCAGTGTTCTGATGGTGATAATGGAGAGTACCCACTATCCCCAAACCGGTCAACATAAACTTTACACAATAGGTGAATGGTTCTTTACAATCCTTTTTACTTTAGAATACACATTAAGGATTTGGGTAGTAAGAAGGAAACTTGCCTATATTACCAGTTTCTTCGGAATTATTGATCTGTTATCAATTCTGCCAACCTTTATAAGTCTGCTTTTCCCGGGTCTGCATTACCTTCTTGATATCAGGATACTCAGGTTGATGAGGATATTCAGGATTTTTAAGCTTACAAGGTTTATCCGTGAAGGACAGCAATTAAGGCGTGCACTGATTGCCAGCATGCACAAAATCATTGTTTTCTTTTCTACCATTGCACTGCTGGTTGTAGTGATGGGATCAATTATGTATGTTATTGAAGGACCTGAAAACGGCTTTGTTAATATACCTGTAAGCATCTATTGGGCAATCGTTACTCTTACAACGGTCGGCTATGGCGATATATCGCCACAAACAGGCCTAGGACAGTTTATTGCCAGCCTTGTAATGATTATCGGTTATTCAATCATAGCAGTGCCAACCGGAATATTTGCTGCAGAAATGGCAAGAAAAAAACCTTCCACTTCTTACACAACGCAGGTATGCCCAAACTGCCTCGCAGAAGGCCATGACGCCGATGCAAAGCATTGCAAATTCTGCGGAAGCGTTCTGAATCCTTAATTTATTCAAATTCAATATTCAGATTCAGGATTCAGATTCAGGACTTAGATTATTTGAGAATTTGAGATTCGAGATTTGGGTTGTCTTTGAACAAACTCAATCAACTTGCCGTTTATCAGAATCTTATGACAAAAACAGCTATCTATATAACTGCCATCCTGATAATAATTGCGTGTGCAGCATTCTCTCAGGATAAGAAAAGTGTAAGGTACGTCTCAGGGATAAAGGTTGTTGACTATAACGGATTGCAACCTTTACTTGAAAAGAGTAACGACACTACCTATATTATTAACTTTTGGGCTACCTGGTGCGCGCCATGCATAAAGGAATTACCTTATTTCCAGCAGATAAATGATAAGTTCGCTGGTGCCCGGGTAAAGGTAATCTTAGTGAGTCTCGACTTTGAACGGCAAATTGAATCGCGACTGATACCATTTATAAAAAAGAACTCAGTTACTCCCGAAGTGATCGTCCTCAATGATCCTGATGCCAATAACTGGATTGATAAAATTGATCCATCATGGTCAGGGGCCTTGCCGGCTACCCTTTTCTTTAACAAAAACGGCAGGAAATTCTATGAGAAAGAATTTACCTATGATGAGATAAGGAACGTGATATTTGAATTAAATCCACAATTACGCTAATACATAAATAACCATGAGAAAAACTGCTTTAGTAACATTTTCAATTCTTGCCTTTGCTATAACAACGATGGCCCAGGGATATAAAGTTGGTGATATTGCCACCGATTTTAAACTCAGGAATATTGATAATAAGATGGTATCACTGTCTGACTACAAAGATGCCAAAGGATATATCGTTATATTTACCTGCAACCATTGTCCGTTTTCTGTAGCTTACGAAGACAGAATTATAGCTCTTGACAAGAAATACAAACCACTCGGATACCCTGTTATTGCTATAAACCCCAATGACCCGTCATTAGCTCCTGAAGACAGCTTTGAAAAGATGCAGGTGAGGGCTAAGGAAAAGGGTTTTACTTTCCCGTACCTGTTTGACGACGGACAGAAAGTATTTCCGTTATACGGAGCAACAAGGACTCCCCATGTATACCTTCTTGAAAAGACTTCACAAGGCAACAAAGTAGCCTACATTGGAGCAATTGACAACAACCACCAGGATGCAGCTTCCGCTGACCAGAAATACCTCGAGGATGCCATAGAAGCATTACAATCTGGCAAACAGCCGGAAGTGAATTTTACAAAGGCGGTGGGGTGTACGATTAAAAAGAAGTAATTCAGATTCAGGATTCAGATTCAAGATTCAGGATTCAGATTCAAGATTCAGATTGAGGTTCATAAAAAGAAAAACCCTTACACTTGTAAGGGTTTTTCTTTTTGTTTTGTGACTCCGACAGGATTCAAACCTGTAACCTTCTGATCCGTAGTCAGATGCTCTATTCAGTTGAGCCACGGAGCCGTTTTGAGGGTGCAAATATACGCATTTTTCTGTTTTTCCAAAGCAATTAACTCTATTTTTGCGCCTAACAATTAAAAAATCATGAATATACCCTGGCTCAACACACTACCAGTAGCAATCACAGTGACCAATAAAGAAGGCAAGATCATTGAAATGAATGATAAATCAGCCGAAGTCTTTGCAAAATATGGTGGCTATGAACTTATAGGCAGAGACCTTAATAATTGCCATAATCCACATTCTCAAAAGGTGATTGCTAGTTTACTGGCTGAAAATAAAAGTAATGCCTACACCATTGAAAAAAATGGTCAAAAGAAGCTTATTTTTCAATCAGCGTGGCAAGATCACAATGGTCAGGCAGCAGGATTAGTTGAAATATCAATCGTTCTGCCTGAGGATATGCCACATTTTGTGAGGTGATTTATACAGGATTCAGATTCAAGATCAGGATTCAGATTCAGGATTCAGATTTGGGGTCTTTTCCTATTAATGGTATTTGTAGCCTTTATTTTCTGAATTTTTTAGATAGCCGATGAATCCTGTAATTTGATTGGATAAGGATATAGTTTTTGCATACAGATTGTCAAAAGATTCCTTTTGAATGTAATTTATATCCAGAGCCCTGTACAATTGAGACCTTGTCTCTCCACATGACCCCTTTGCTATAAAAAGAAATTGAATAAATTCTTTGTTACTTCCCCTTTCAAATCCTTCAGCAATATTATCCATTATTGATGAGGATGATGCCCTTATTTGATCCCTGAACTTATAATCTGATTTGAAAGGTGATTCTAAAGTAATTTTAAAAACTTCAACTGCTAATAACCGTGCGTCCTTCCAAATATCAATATCCTCAAAATTCTTATAAGTCATAGTAACCTAATATCCCCCTTAATCCTGAATCTGAATCTGAATCTGAATAAATTTAATCTTTTAAATAAACCGGCTTTCCGTCGATATAAGTCCTTATAACTTTGGTTTTGAGAATTTCGCGTGGTTTAATTTGCATAATATCCTTATCTAAGATAACGAAATCAGCATTCTTACCAACTTCGAGGCTGCCACGGCGGTCGTCTTCGAAGCAGGCTTTTGCTGCCCAGATGGTGATGCTTCTTAACGCTTCCTGCCCGGTGAGGGCGTTTTCCCTTTGCCAGCCCCTGGGAGGATATCCTTTTAGGTTTTTACGGTCGACTGCGGCATAGAATGTATAGAGAGGACTAATATTCTCAATCGGGAAGTCAGTTCCATTAGGAATCCAGCCGTTCTGCTTCATCAATTCACGATAAGCATAAGCATACCTTACCCGTTTGCCAATACGCTGTGCTGCCCAGCCCATATCTGATGTTGCATGGGTAGCCTGCACTGAAGGGATGATGGCAAACTCACCGAATTTCTTAAAATCATCAGGGTGAATAACCTGGGCATGTTCTATACGCCAGCGTAAATCGTTTTCCGGTAGCAGGTAGTTACTGTATACATCCAGCACCATTCGATTGGCCGAATCGCCAATGGCGTGTGTGTTAACCTGGTAGCCGTTGTCATAGGCAGTAACACACCACTTGCCCAGTTCCTCGGGAGTAATAGTCATGATACCATAATTGCCCGGGTCATCACTATATGGTTTTAACATACAGGCACCCCTTGAGCCAAGCGCACCATCAGCATAAAGCTTAACCGAGTGAATGTTAAGCTTCTCCTTACGGACCGGCCCCTTTTTCATATAGGTATTAACATTCTCTTCAGTAGGATTGAGCATCACATACAAAGAAAGCATTAACTCATCCTCTTTATGGAGGCTATCGTAAAATTCGATAAGCCAGGGGTCAGCGCCTGCCTCTGTAACCATGGTCAAACCTTTTTCATGGCACTCCATAGCCGATTGCTTCATTAACTCAGCAAGTACTTTCCCTTTCGGTGAAGGAACAAGGTTTCGGAATGTATCAGCAAGACCTTCCTTAAATATGCCCGTGAATTTTCCTCTCTTTATTACAGCCTGGGCAGGATCAGGAAGACTATCAACCTTTAAGCCGGACCTGTCGATCGCAGCCTGGTTAACCAGTACCGCATGTCCGTCAACGCGGATGAGAACAACAGGATTATCAGGAAAGTGCTCATTAAGCAGCTTATTATCAGGAAACTGTTGTCCGGGCCAGTTATTCTGGTCCCATCCCCTGCCGGTAATCCATTCCGACTGTGCCACCTCCTGGTGTTTCGCCACAATACTGATCATATCTTCAAGCGACTTAGCCCTTGTGAGGTCAGCATACTGGTGCATCAGCGCATAACCGTAGAAATGACTGTGCGGGTCTATAAAACCCGGGTAAACGGCTTTGCCGCCTGCATCATAGACAGAATCAGACTGGTAAACTTCATTAATGGTAATATCATTACCGAGGGCAACAACCTTACCCCTGTCGACCGCCATGGTAGTATAGAGAGTAAACGCACTGTCGGCTGTATAGATAACAGCATTACGTATGATGAGATCAACGGTGGTTTTTCCAGAATTACAGGCAGTAAGTAACATAACTATTGTGGAAAGACATATCAGTCGCAACCGCATACCGGATATTTTTTGTGCGAAAGTAAGAAATTTTTCAGCAAAGGAATGAAGAAAGTTATCACTATCAATACCGTCAATAAGTAAAAACACGTATTGATTCTGTCGGATAAATTCACAAACCTACCTATAAAAGCAGTGTAAATACGTATTGACCTGTTACTCAGAACGCCAATATCTTTACCGTGCCAAACTTCCATGGTAAAACTACATCTTCCGGTATTTATGGCAGAGCACCTTAATTACCAGAAATACTAAACAGTCTAACCAACGGGGAACGGAAATAAATTAAAGGGGAATCAATTAACACTTATACATTTATGACATCACATTTACGAAAACAGAAGAACATTCTTCTTGTCCTTATTATGCTTTTCCTCACCGCAGGATTTGCAGTGAATGGTTACGGGCAATGTACTGTAGCGACGGATAAGGATGATTATGCACCGGGAGAAACGGTAATTATCACCGGAACCAACTGGTTACCCGGTGAACTTGTGCAGTTAGCACTTGTGCACCTTGACCCAATCCCCACCCACGACCATGAAATATGGTTTGTGCAGGCCGACACTGCCGGTAATATTTATGACCAACCGACAACTGCAGTATCCAGGGTTATGCTCTTGATATTACCTCATTTGACTGTGGTGATGTTGGAGAAAATACAGTTGTGCTTACTGTTACTGATGTTAATGGCAATAGTGCTTCAGCCGAGGCAACCGTTACCGTTGAGGACAATATAGCTCCGAGTGTATTTGTAAATAATATCACTGTTGAGCTCAACGCTTCGGGGGTTGCTACAATCACACCTGCACAGATCAACAACAATTCAACCGACAACTGCAGTATCCAGGGTTATGCTCTTGATATTACCTCATTTGATTGTGGTGATGTTGGAGAAAATACAGTTGTGCTTACTGTTACTGATGTTAATGGCAATAGTGCTTCAGCCGAGGCAACCGTTACCGTTGAGGATGGTGTTGCACCAAAAGTAGCTATTAAAAACATCACCATCCAGTTAGGAAGTACGGGAACAGCATCAATTCTTCCAGCCCAGGTTAACAATGGATCATCCGATGCCTGCGGGATAGCCTCAATGTCAGTATCTCCGAACACCTTCAACTGCTCAAATCTTGGCCCTAACCCAGTTATTCTTTCAGTTACAGATGTCAATGGCAACTCTGCATCTGCCACAGCAATGGTAACTGTTGAAAATCCAGTTACTTTAGAGTACAATGGTACTACAATTCAAGCAACTGCTGCAAATAGCACAATAGCTAATGTACAGCTAGTTGCCATAATTGATAATATTGAAAATCAATCAGGTTGTTCAATTTCTGCAACATGGTATTTACCGAACCTTGATACTCCAGATCCAACAGATAGGATATTTATTGGTAGTATTAATGGTTCAAATATCACTCAGATTACTGATACAAAGTTCAGAGTAACTGCAACAGGATCATTCAATATTGGTACTAGTCCATACTTAATATACGACGTTGAAGTTGTTGCTGGTTGTTATTATACGGGTACAAGTGCCACAGCACTGTTAACCGTATACAAACCCAACGGCGATATGGTAACCGGTGGTGGTTACATAATCCCAGATGATTCAGAGGGTACTTTTGCTTCAACAGCAAACAAAAAAGCCAACTTTGGCTTTAATGTAAAAAGTAAACCAACCGGTATCCAGGGTGATGTCAATTATAAATTTGAACGTCAGAACAAAGAATACCAAATCAAGTCAACAAGCTTCAATTCATTAGGTGTTGTTATAGACCAGTCAACCGGTATTAAGTATGCTCAGTTCAGTGCAAATGCAACGTTAACCTGTCCATCAGCCGGAGTTAATGAAGCAGGTGTGCTTTATGTTACTTTAACCGATAACGGTGAACCAGGAAATAATGACTATATTGGTTTCACCTTGTGGAATGGAACTACTCTGCTCTATTCAAGTAAGTGGTCAGATTATTACACTGAAGAGATGTTAATCGGCGGTGGCAATCTCGTTGTCCACAAAGGCCTGATGCAGACTGAAGAAGTGGAAGAGGTTATTATACCTGTTACATTTGAAGAATCCCCACTCACCGTCTACCCCAACCCAACAAACGACAAGGCTACCTTTAAGTTTGTGCCGGGTGCTGATTCACGGGCTAAGATTGAGATCTACAATGTGAACGGTGTATTGGTAGAGACTCTGTATGATGGAAATGTGGTTGAAGGAAATCTCTATGAGATTGAATACAAACCCGCTTTACGCAATTCGGCTATGCTCCTTTACAGGTTGATTCTAGACGAAAAGGTGTTTACCGGAAAACTCATGATCCAGAAATAAAGGATCATTATTCTTCAAATTTGTGTGCAGAAAGGCTGTTGTTAGTTCAACAGCCTTTCTGCTTTATTCGTATTCCCTTTACCTTTTCTTTACCTCAAAGTTACCCCAAAGATACATCACATATACCTCTGAGGTAAGGATAAGGTAACTTTGAGGTAACCCAAAGGTAACCGAAAGCTAACCCGGATACGAATGTGTCACGGAGGAATATGGTGGATAATTCAATGTTTAAATAAAAAGACATTATAAATGGTATAACAATAAACAAAATATAATGAGTCAATATCAATATAGGTATTTATACGTATTGACTTATATAGAGCTTTCTACATATTTTTGAGGGATAAATGATAGTTGTGTTCTGATCAATCCCCACTCCCCGGCAAACATATTAGAACACAAGCATAGCTTATACTTCAGACCAGACTTAAACTGATAATCGATACCTTAACAGGTACCCATTATATAATTAGTGCTCAATTCAATCAATGTTTAATTAAAACATCAGAATCCCATGAAACAATTCAACAATGCCGCAGTACGATGTCTTGCCGGACTGAAGAGCTGCATATCAATGCGTTTTCAGGTCCTGCTGTTGCTTTTACTGGCAACGGCAGCGCTTGTTAATGCCCAGACCGGACGTGCGCCGGTTGAAACACCACCGATTGGTTTCGGTATTGATGGTGATGCAAATGCAAACACCTATCCTGCTACTCCATCGTTTTCAAACACTGGCGACTGGTTTAGTAACGGTGCATCAGGATCAGGAATGAGTTTGTTTGACATGTCAGACATTACATCACCTTACACTTTTAATTATTATTCTGATCAGAGTATCCATTATGAAGATGCATGGTCAGGTGAAGATCCAACAATTCTCACAGGCTCGACTAAGGTAAGTGATCCTTACGGGGTAAACTTTACCTGGGGACCGGGTCAGAATCCTAACAAAAATGAAATTAACAATGCAGTTATTCATTTTACCTTCGGAAGCAATGCCAATGGACTTACAGGAAATCCTGATGACTTATGGTGCGTCTTTGCTGCCGACCGACAGGTAAATAATGGTGATGCATATATTGATTTTGAATTTCTCCAGTCAAGGGTCGAATTAGTTGAAGATCCTGCTAATCCATTACAGGGATGGTTTGAATCAGATGGTCCTGATGGAACAAGGACTGTTGGTGATATTCTTGTTACAATTCAGTTTACAAACGGTGGTAATGTTCCTACCCCGGTAATTCAAAAATGGCTTCCCAATGGCAGCGGCGGATTTGGATGGGTTACACAGAACCTAGCTCAATATGCAGGCCAGATATACATGACAAGTAACATTGTTCCGGTAACTCCTTTATGGAATCCTTACGGACAGACAACATATGACCTGAACCAGTTTGCTGAAGGAGCCATCAATCTTACTGCCGTAATGGGAATTGGACAAGACGAATGCGGACTTCTAAGTACTGTATTTGTCAGGACAAAGACTTCAGCCTCTCCAACAGCTGAACTTAAAGACTTTCCAGGTGCACCATATCAAATAAACATATGCAATGATGAAACACTCCCGGTTATTACCGAAATTAACGATATTATTCTGGAAGGATGTAATCCTGACTGGCCGGTTGAATTAACCACAACCTGGACCGATAACTGTAGCGCAGGAGGAACTATTAGTGGGGTTGCAGGTGAAGTTATAACCAACGGTTGCACTCAGTATCGTGATTACACTTTTGAAGTAACTGATGATTGCGGCAATGATGCAACACCTGTTGTAGTGCGCGTTACCCGTACTTGGGATGTGACACCGCCGGTAATTTCTGACCTTGCTGATTATACGCTCGAAGGCTGTAATGCTGACTGGCCAACTTCTGTAACCACCACATGGGCTGATAACTGCGGCAGCAGTGGTTCGACAACAGGAGTTGCAGGTGATGTAACTGTAAATGGTTGTATTGAATCAAGGGTCTATACCTTCAATGTAACTGATGCATGTGGTAATGCAGCTGTAACACAGACTACTACCATCAGCAGAACTTACGATGTAACTGCACCGGTAATTGCTGACTTGGCTGATTATTCACTTGAAGGCTGTAACCCAGCATGGCCAACCTCTGTAACAACAACTTACAGCGATGCATGCAGTGGAAACGGAACAGTTGAGGGTGTGGCAGGTGATGTTGTAACCAACGGTTGCTACCAGACCAGGGTTTATACCTTTAACTATACAGATAACTGCGGAAATCCGGCAGCACCACAAACCACCACCATTACACGTCAGTACGATGTAACTGCACCGGTAATTGCAGATTTGGCTGACTACTCACTTGGAGGATGTAACACAGCATGGCCAACATCTGTAACAACAACATACAGTGATGCATGCAGTGGAAACGGAACAGTTGAAGGTGTAGCAGGCGATGTTGTGACCAACGGTTGCTTCCAGACCAGGGTATATGCCTTTAACTATACAGATAACTGCGGAAATCCGGCAGCACCACAAACCACCACCATTACACGTCAGTACGATGAAACTGCACCGGTAATTGCTGACCTTGCAGACTACTCACTTGAAGGATGCAACACAGCATGGCCTTCAGTAGTAACAACAACCTACAGTGATGCATGCAGTGGAAACGGAACAGTTGAGGGTGTGGCAGGTGAAGTTGTAACCAACGGTTGCTACCAGACCAGGGTTTATACCTTTAACTATACAGATAATTGCGGAAATCCTGCAGCACCACAGACCACTACTATCGCACGTCAGTATGATGTAACTGCTCCTGTAATTGCTGATCTGGCTGACTACTCACTTGGAGGATGTAACACAGCATGGCCAACATCTGTAACAACAACTTACAGCGATGCATGCAGTGGTAATGGAACGATTGAGGGTGTGGCAGGTGATGTTGTAACCAACGGTTGCTACCAGACAAGGGTTTACACCTTTAATTATACAGATAACTGCGGAAATCCTGCAGCACCACAGACCACTACTATCACACGTCAGTATGATGTAACTGCTCCTGTAATTGCTGACCTTGCTGACTACTCACTTGGAGGATGTAACACAGCATGGCCAACATCTGTAACAACAACATACAGCGATGCATGCAGTGGAAACGGAACAGTTGAGGGTGTGGCAGGTGATGTTGTAACCAACGGTTGCTACCAGACCAGGGTTTATACCTTTAACTATACAGATAATTGCGGAAATCCAGCAGCACCACAAACCACCACCATTACACGTCAGTTTGATGAAACTGCTCCGGTTATTACTGACCTTGCTGATTACTCACTCGAAGGATGTAACCCAGCATGGCCTTCAGTAGTAACTACCGGATGGAGTGACAACTGCAGTGGCAGTGGCACAGTTGAAGGAATTGCAGGTGATGTTGTAACCGATGGTTGCTACCAGACAAGGGTATATACCTTCAACTATACTGACCTTTGTGGTAATCCGGCAGTTGCTCAGACAACCACTGTTACACGTCTGTTTGACGAAACTGCACCAGAACTCCAGACATCATTGGTTGACCTTTCATTCGACTGTTCAGAGAACGTAGTTCTTCCAACACCTGAATTCACAGATGGTTGTTCAGATGTGACAGTTCATTGCCATGTTAACGGAACCGATGACTGCAGCACCTTTGTATTCCCTGAAGGCGAAACAGAAGTATGCTTCTGGGCTGTTGATGATTGTGGCAATGCTTCAGAGCAGGTATGTATTACTGTTACTGTATTACCTTGCGGCGATGACTTCTGTACATTAACCCAGGGATTCTATGGTAATGCCGGTGGTACATATTGTTCAGGTGAAACAACCTCGGAATTACTTGATCGTTTATTAGCAACAGACCTGGTAATTGGTCATTCTGGCCGTACATTTACTATTCCGGCCGGTGCAGATCAGTGCGTGATAAACATTCTGCCTGGTGGTGGTTCTTCACAACCGCTTCCTCCAAATTCTGCTCTTGGATGTGATAACTTCGGAAACTTGTTGAACAACAAAGGTGAACTTAAGAATTCATTATTAGCCCAGACGATAACCCTCGGATTAAACCTAAGGTTAGATTCAGATCTTGGTGCACTTGAATTCACAAGTCCTGAATTCTATACCCTTGAGTCATCAAGCTGCGATGGTGAAAACCCACAGCCGGTTTACGGAACTGAAGTTTATTACACTGGCACCAATGCTATGCCAGCAAGCGTGATGAATCACTTCGGCGGAAGCCCGACAGTACAGGAAATCTACCAGCTTGCAAATGATGCTCTGGCAAAAACTGTAACAAGTGTTCCTTTAGGTGATATTACAAAGGCCCTGAATAACATTAATGCAGGCCTTGATGAGTGCAGGTTTATCTACTTCCTGCCAGTATACCAGTCGGCTCAGGTTGCCCAGGCAAAAGAAGAGCAGGCAATCATATCACTTAATGTAGCTCCAAACCCGTTCAGGGAAGAAACAAACATCAGCTTCACAGCAGAAGAAGATACTAAGGTTACCCTCGAAGTATTTAATATGTACGGGGTAAAACTCAATACCATCTTCAGTGGCAACGTTGAAGCCGGCAATACCCAGACATTCAGGTATGCAGGTGCAGGCAATGCACAGCAGATGCTGATAGTTGTACTCAGGACTTCAGAAGGAATTATCACAAAGCAGATAGTCCAGATGAAATAATAGCAGAACCCCTCATTCAAAAGGTGCAGTCGTCGAAAGATGGCTGCACTTTTTATTTTTAACAAAAAATACGTGTAAACACGTATTGAATAATTCCAGATGCTTTCGTACGTTTGACATATAAGTTAAACAAACTTTGACAGCCTATGATGCATTGCAACATTCCCCTAAAAACCCCGTAAATTGCGCTTAGTATCGATATGCATTTCCCCCCGAATGCGAGAAATCCCCAAGATTACTGATAATTGAAACAGGCTGTCAATCACTCCCACTTCTCCACTACCACCCACAAAAACTAGGCAAAAGTTCCAATCCCCCCGTATCAGTTAATATTCTCTCAAAACCATCACTGAGATGGAATCTGTATTCAACGAGATTATTAATTATTCACTAATACATATAGTATGAAAAAAACACTTACTGTTGGTAGCAGCCGATGTTGGCTGCTAAGCCACGTTAAAAGATTTCCCTTTCTGGTTCTGCTGTTGATTTTGTTGACAGCGGGGCATTTAAGGGCGCAGAACCTACAGGGCATTGCCCCAGTTCAAACGCCAGTAATGGGTATGGGTATTGATGGGGATGGTTATTACAACTATCCCATTCCAGGTACCTATGAATCAGCTGGTGACTGGTTTTCAATTGGCTATTATACAGGGGCTGGTACTGTCTATAAAATGTCAACACCAGATCCTTATGATTTCAATCCAGGATTTGTTGATGCTGTTCATTTTCAGGATGAATGGGATGGTCAGGATCAATCTATTTTCATAGGAGCCAACAAGATAAATGACCATCCTGATACCTATGAATTCGGACCTGGACAGAATCCTCCTAAAAATGAGATAGCAACTGCAACAGCAGTATTCGTTTATGGAGATCCTAGTATTGATCCTGATGGTAGTGGTCCTTTGCCGTTTGGTAATTCTGATGATCTGTGGTGCCTTTTTTCGGCCGACAGAATGAGGAATAATGGTGATGCCTATATTGATTTTGAGTTTCTTCAGGCATCATTGACAATGCAGTATACCACCACAAACCCGCCAGTCGGGCATTTTGTATCAGCAGCTCCCGCTTTAACAGGCGGTAGAACAGTTGGCGATATTTTATTAACCATCGAATTCAGCAATGGAGGTAATTTCGCCATCGCTGTTGTTAGAAGATGGCAGGAAAACCCTGTTGGATCGGGAGAATATCAATATGTTGTCATTACTCCTGACCCTGGTGAAGTATATATCTCAAGTAATACAGAGAATATAATTTTCCCAGTAGGCTGGGATGCATACGGACAAACTGAATACTTACCAAATCAGTTTGCTGAAGGTGCTGCTAATTTAACTGAGCTCATGAATTTCAGTGGTCCCAATAGTTGCGGTTTTATTGCAACTGTATTTGTCAGGACAAGGTCCTCAGGTGAATCTACAACGGCAGAACTTAAAGACTTCCCGGGTTCTCCTTATCAAGTTGATATTGATACAAACCCTATTGAAGTTACTTGTCCTGCTCCGGTTACAATAACACCTTGCACTCCATATGATGATATCCAGACAGCATATACAGCATGGAGAAACACATTTACTTATGAAGGAGGTGTTGAACCTGTAACTACCAATATTGGTGATTTACCTGTAACTCTTGATCCATCAATAGTATGCGGGGGTACAGTTAATTTTACTTATAGTGCAGATGATGACTGTAATGGTCCGGCTGCTACTTGCAGCAGTAGTTTTACAGTTGAGCCTCAACCGGAATTGGTGGCAATTTGTCCATCACCGGTGACTATGAATGGGTGCTCATCATTAGCTGCTATTACAGCTCAATATCTTGCATGGGCTGAAGAATTCAGCCATACCGGAGGTTGTAATAATGTATCAGATAACCTTTCACAACTGCCACATTTACCTACTAATGTTGAATGTACAGGTGCCAGTTTAATGTTCACTTATACTGTCACAAGCCCATGTGGAAGTGACCAATGTACGTCAACATTTACGGTTCAACCTGCAACTGATTTAACAGTTTCGTGCCCTGAACCGGTTAACCTGACGGCCTGTACTCCTTTAGCAGATATACAAACTGCATATGATGCATGGGTTGCCGGATTTACAGTTAATGGCGGATGTTCACCTATAAGTAACATTAGTTCAATACCTGTATTGCCAACTGATGTTGCTTGCGAGGGAGCTAATCTAACATTTACACTTACTGCTGAAAATGCCGAAGGATATTGTTTTGATGAAGCATCTTGCACTTCTACCTTTGTAGTAGCTCCGGATGTACCGGTAGATGTAACCTGCGCAACAGCAGTTAACATTACCGATCCATGTGCTACACTGACTTCTATCCAGACAGCTTATGCTGCATGGGTAGCAGGG